>Ga0116231_10010674_pt1 | contig 14600 bp, 17 predicted proteins | sample S1TSphgellanicum_2_FD_89695 | JGI IMG/M metagenome (GOLD analysis project Ga0116231, IMG submission 89695) | Host-associated microbial communities from peat moss isolated from Minnesota, USA - S1T2_Fd - Sphagnum magellanicum MG | ecosystem: Host-associated > Plants > Peat moss > Unclassified...
TCAAATCGGACGTCGGGAAGAGGTCGATTCCCGACTTTTAGTGGTCGGGAGTCAAACTGCCAGTTTGACTCCCGGCCCTTCTTTTGCCCATAACTTGGGCTACAGATGTCCGAATTGCCAATGTGAGGGCATTTTCGATATCTACGTTTCAAGACCTTTTCAATGACACCAAGAACACCTCAATGCGAGGTGTTTTGCCCCTTGCTGTCGAGCTCTAAACATTCGGGAGTCCCGGAAGACTCCCAACCGCCAACTTTTCCAAGTGTTGGGCTTCACCCCCACACTTGGCCAAAGTGGGGTTGCGACAAGGGTAGTAGGTGTCTACATGTAGTTGTGCAATAGTTATTTTTGTTTATGGGGTTCTTGAAGGGTGTTTTGAAGAAAGGTGTTTGGGAATGGTAGAATGTGCAACAAATTGGAAAAAAAAAAACCAGGGAGGAACAACACATTTGCTACGACTTTCATTCTATTTCCATTCTACATTTTTTATAGATTTTATCAATGAGCTTTTTTAGCTTTGTTTGTCTTTGCTCTTAACAAATTAAATCTTGTGTGTCAAATGCCAACTCAATGTAAAGAGCCAAAGTTAGATGTCATTTTTTGTTTTAAAAAATGACACAACAAAGGTTTTATTATGTTGTGTGAATATGTGATTGATAAATGAAACTTCATTTTTTTCACTTTTCATTTTTAGTTTTATTTTGTTTGCAAATAATCAAATTTGCATGCATATTTTGAGTCATGACTTTAGCATTTATTTAGATGTTATTACAACATAGTGTTTCATGTGAAATTTCTTTTTGTGTTGCATGTTTTTGCTTTTTGGATCACTTGTTGTAACTTTGGTTTTAACTTGCACATTTGCTTTCTAATTTTTTTTGTTGTGATTTTTCATTTTTTCTTAGCTATGGCACCTTTAAAACCTCTTATGGGCTTTAAATTTCACCATATATATTTTTTGTATTCATTGATCCTAGTTCTAGCAACCTTATGTCATGAGTTGCTCCATGTCCTTTTCTTTAGGAGATCCAATAAATCTTTTTGCATTGAATTCTTCCCTTGCCAGTTTGCCACCAAACATTTATGAGCCTCCTCCTACAATTGTAGCATTTGTAGCATCTTTATCCTTGAAGGGAAAGGGTTTGATGGTTGATGAAATTGCATCAATAGGTACTACTGAAGTTCTTAATGGACATGTTGTGATTCAACCAGAAAAGAAGAGGAAGGTTGAATGGGAAATCAATTGGGTTTATTAAGAGTGTTGGGCTGTGAAATTTTCATGGGTAGAGCCTGTTTGTATAGAAGATGGGAAAATGAAGTTGGTCCATTGTAACGTTTGTTCACAAATTGAGGGGAGAGAAATTTTTTTCATGCCAAGACTTGATTTTTCGATGAAACATTTTGGTTTAAGCAAATGCACCAAAGCTAAACGTGGTGTTGTTATTGGGCAATTTTTTTCTTGTCCTACTAACCAACATGTGAAAAATGAAAAGTTGTTTACATTTGTAGGTTATGACATTATCATTGTTCAAGTAGCCAACCAAGGGAAGGTAGAAAAGAAAAGGAAGTATGTTCAATTTGTTGCAATATTACATTTGTTGTAATAAGGCCACCCTAAGATAGATTTTGAAAGCTTGAAGGTTCTATTCTAGTTTTTGAAACTTGAAAACTACCTTTGGAAGCATTGGTTTGATACTATAGGATGGACCATGGTGAAAACAATGCACAACATTGTTTTATAAGCCATCAAAGAATGTGTGTAAAAAGTAGAATTTATTTCATCGAGTTGTGATGAAGTCACAACCCAATACAACTAGAGTTGGTTGTTTATGCATGTCTATGTGACAGATTTGTGGAAGTAGATCCCAATATTGTTGAACTTGTAATAAACATGGTAGATGGAGACTATTCTAAAAACTTGACTTTTTTGATTGTGCGAAGTCTTACTAATTATGGAGGCTATAATGAGATAGATATAGCCAATAAATTGGTTTGATTTGGAGCAAATGGAGTCATTGTTTTTCAGGGGTTAAAATTTGTTGTGACCATTCACTTGATGCAGAATGATGTTTTGTTTGTGACTAGTGTGCATTACATGACATATCATACCAATCTTGGTGTCTAAACCTTGAGTGGTTTGAGCTTGGTAAAAAAGATTGAATCCCTATTTTTTTCCATATACACTTATTTTGTTCACAACTTTAAATGTTGTCTTGAGGTTAACAAACTCAATGGATTTTGATGTTTTCACCATAAAAGTGAATGAGTACAAAACATTTGTTGTGAAGATGGCTCAAGATGCTACAACCATCAATAGCACAAAAGTTAACTATGAATTGGTATGTGATGTGGAGAGTTTGTTAGGTCTCACATGTGTTTTTCCTTGCTAGAAATAGTGCAAGGTCTTTCCAAGTTTGCATATGGGCATGCAACTTTCATATGCAAATATGTTTATGATGTTAAGATGGTTGAAGCATATTGTAAACCATGTGTTGTGATCTTGATTAGAGGTTCACATCATCTCAATTCTCCTTCTTCAATGATCTTGTTGAACATGCCAATGAAACTTTGTGTTTGACTTGGTGGACACATGTTGAAACCTTAATTGCCTACATTGTTTTTTATTTTGGAGGCAAACTTTATATGCTTTCACACCACCAATGTAACCATTGGGGTTGTGGGCATGGTAACCAAGGAGATATGGGCTAAAGTTGTAGACTCTATGAAACAATAATGTGTTTCACTTATTGTTGGTTTCATAATAGAGTTGGAGAAATGCTTTCCTGTGTAAGATTCACTAAATGTGACTAAGGTAATCTACCTTTAGTATTGGCTACTCCTAAGGTAAAGGTAACATTTCCTGGACACATGGCCATCATACAAGCGCACTTTGGGCACCCCAAAGTATTTGGAAGTTCCAATACATTCATTAGGCCATTGGTAAACCTTGCTATTTTTGATCAGTAGTTTGCATTCTTCAAGTTCACAATGCAAAACCATTGCTAAGCTACAATGTTGCCTCCTCTTGATTAAAACCCAACCACATGCCTTGTGGGACAAGCTTGGGTCTAGTGCCATTTTAAACCATTGGCCCTAAGAGTGGTTTAAATTTCTTAAACTTTGCATGGTGATGGTGTTGTGCAGTGTGGAAGATGAATGTACATTCTCCAACCTTGCTTTTATTAAATCAAAGTTGCGGAATTGATTGATGATTCACCTAGATTTGGTTCTTCAAATGCATGCTTAGACATTTAATACCTCGAACACATTTCTTTTCTACACAACCATATGTAATTGGAATGATCACTAGTTATGCTATGGGGTTTAGGAGTAAATCTTATGTGAATTTCTATGTTGCTAGATGAAGTTGTTGAAAGTTACAAGTAGTTAGTGTATAGTCAAGTTCTTGATTTGATACTTGTAATGTACCATAGTGTAAAGAAGCTTAATGAGCCTCACTGGGCAAAATTACACACTTGTTTTGGCTCACCTTAATGCCTCCTTAACTTCTATTTTCATTGGATTATATGGGAAGAAGCCTTGGATGTAAATTTTGTGTTTCATTAGTTGGTCCAATGACTCTAGTTCATGTTGGTTTTTTTTTTGTACAATGGTAAGTTTTAACACTTATTTTTCATATTTTTTAGTAGCCATAGACATTACTGCATTCAAGTCTTTGTTGTGACCTATTTAAGTTTATTTCACATTTTATAGTCTCTCATACTTAGTTTGAAAAAATAATGTTGCCATTTCGACTAAAACCAATTATTAAGGGTTTCACCACTAGGTTATGAACAAAAACTACTTCATTTAGCCACTTTTCTAGAGCTAATGATATTTACTTAACCAATTATAATCATCAATTGAAAAAAATGGTGCCACCTTGGTATACTTGTACAACCACATAATAGCCAACCAACATACTTGGATAATTTTGAAAAAGAAAAACCTGAATGTAACATGTAATAGTAATCTTTTATAATTTAAATTGTTTTATAGCACAAGATTGAATTGTTTGCATTTGTAATTCCCACAAATTATGTTGCATTGAATACTCCCTTAAACACCAATTTTGAAAAACAAAGGTATGATTTCATGCACATTAATAATAAAAGGTGCCTTCTTTCTAGGTGCTGGCAACAGCACATTTTGTTCAATGCCACAAAACAACCTAGCATACACTATGCTACTGTATAGTGTTTTATGGTCAGCTATGTTTCTTCGGGCAGGTCCTAAAAATAATTATTTTTGGTCTGCCCATGACATGTTTCCTACTTTCATGGGCAGACCATAAAATTAAAAACCCATTATGGGTTCAAAGAATTTTTTTGGGGCAATCCTAGACTTCTCTAGACCCTAGATTAGAGTGAGTATAGGGGTGAATATATATTATTTGAAGAAATGTTGAATTTTTTTAATTCCGCAAGGACAAAATTTTGTGAAGGAAAATAGAGAATATTTTGGAATATTTTACATTTAAAACATGGAATCTTCAAAATTAATTAATTAGTTATTCAACAAACATGTGATGAAACTGGCCTTGTACTATGGTTATATGTTTGACACACTTGCTTAGAAAGGTCATAGATTTGTCAAACAGACCAAGCTGTGATGTGGATCCTTTCATGTCTTCAACATCAGGCAAACCAAAACCCAAGAGAGAGAAAGCTTGGTGCAAATAGAAAGTTCTTGAACGTGTCCTCTGTCAAGATGTATCCCCTGGGAGATGGCAGAATACTGGCATGCATAAGCGTTAAAAGTTATTTCTGAGTTTGTGAAGATTACCCAATTTGTTTTTAAAAAATCTTTGTGATGTAGTAGTCTGCAGCTAGAGATCAGTGGGGGAATGATGACAGAAGATATCAGTTGATGCTTCGTGTGCTTTTGGGGCCAAAAGCCTTACAAGGAACCTGATATCGTGTGACAACCTAGCTCCGGAATAACCCTTTGTCAAAGGGCTGATGGTCAGTTCATTTAGGAGCTTGAGAATTGTTTTCCTTCACAAGACTAGATGGATCATGCACTGGCAGTAGTGTACCCTCAGTTTTGGCGCTATTGAATCTTAAAGACATGCATTTGCCTTACACATGACCACCATCAATGGAGTGTACTACTTTGCCAAGGCAGGTTGGGATCAGTGATGCTCAGGTATCTGCAGTTCTGCAACCTTCTGCAATACTTACAACTATGTGATTGCAGAGGAGATTCCAATGTAATACTACTCCCCAAAGTAACCGTTTAGTTACACATTCCAGCCACCACACAATAACCATGTGAAGGATGATTGCAGTCACAACCTTAGCAGTGTCACTCACAAAGTAGACCATCGACGTCACGAATGGTGGAGGTTGCCATCACTCCCCACTGACCTAAACAGATCCCAATCATGGGTTTAGATAAGCACACAATAATCTGCTCTAGATATTGGGCATATAACTATACAAAATTCTGCATCCTGAGATTCTGTTGCATTTCCAGAAGCAACAGGAAGACAGTCATAATGTTTGGCCACCTAGAAATGTCAATGATATATTCATTTGAGCTGCCACAAGAATGTGCTAGTAAGCTTAATTGCAATTTAAGTTGCCCCTGTACATATCTGAGAAAGAAAATGCAAAAACAGCTAGAGGGCCAACATTTGTAGGCAGATTCACATCACATTCTCCATTCCTTGGATTGCTCTTTGGAGTCAGCACTGTGTTAGGTAACAGCTGCTACAAAACATAGGGAAAAATCCCTACCAACCTTAAACAGTAGAAATAACTCAATGACCCAGCATGCATAAAGCAACACTCTAGTTATACTCTGGAAAGGAAGCCATAGAGGACCATCAGGAATGCCATTACAAATCACATACCAGTCAAAATGGTAATTTATAACAAACATAAAATCCAGCACTGTTCAAGACTGGGACTGGATCTAAATTGCTAATTTACAGAAGTCAATTCACTCCCTGGTGCTCTAAAACTCATCTAGCAAGTCAGAGCCTCCTACCTCAGTAGATGGAGACCTGTCAGGTCAGTAAGGGCATGACCAGCAAGGGTTGTCTACAGGAATCAATTACATCTTTGACTGCCCTATGTGTCTCTTGAGATAGCATGTTCAGGGAGAGGTGGAATGCCTGCACCACATGTATTCACAAGTCAGTGTTCATTGAACATGCTAGTCCACATCCATAATGTTGGTCTCAGCAACAGACCTGCCCAGTTTCAGTGCCAAAATAAGACCATGCAATGACTTTTACTGGATGTAAGATATGCTGGAAAATTGCACTAGCCTTGGAGATAGTATTTTCTGGAAGTGCTCTTGACAGATCTGTACACAATTTTCCCATGCAATCCCCACATAGGGAAAGCTGCATTTTCCAAGTCTTTTTCAATGTCATCAATCAGGAGCACCTTCTTAAGGAGATAGAGAAAGCATGCTAAAACATGTAACTTACCACAAACCGCTCAAGGACAGGTACCAACACTGTCAAATCATCCCCTGGTAGATGTTGTGCAATTGCAAACCGAGCCCTGTCACTGCAACACACCATGACCACTGAGTTAAAAATCTTTGTACAAAAAGCACGTGTGGAGGGAGGAATGGTGACAGTTCTGGAGTCACTGGACCCTTGACCTGGACAAATTATTGTGTTTGAACCAGACCCCTTACCTTTCTCTTGAAAGGAAGGCAAGCAATAATGCAGCATATGCCTCCACAATCATATCTTCAGCTTCGCGCTCCCCTTGCTTGAATTTTTCCTCAACATCTATCTGCAAATTCTCAAGACATTATTAGATTATAGCATGGAATTGATTTGTGAGTTTATATGTCACCCAACTGGAGATCTGATTGCAATGGTCCTCTATAAGACATGCAATTCCAGTCCAGAATCATGTTACAACTAAATAATGGAACACGTAGTGCCCCATCTAAGCCCTATTTCCACTACACCAAGTAATTTTGAACCAGGTGTCCTTGAATGGCCATGCAAAAATCTTTAAATCTGATAAGCCAGGATTCACCTCCATTGCTATCTTCTCTTCAACTGCTTCTGCTGCCTCACCAGCACCATGCTTGCTCAGAAACAACGCACAGAGCAGTGCAATCATGCTACTGTCATGCAACACACTTCCTTCCTTCAAAGTAACATATGAAGGTAGATCCACCTCCAGTGTTGCTAGGCGAGCTCTGAAACACAACAAAATCAATCCCCATTATAATGGCTCTTCATGTTAATCCTGGAAATAGATTGTTATATGTACACAAGCACAAGACTAGGTAGCTGCACACCTGTTCCCCTCATCCTTTTCCACAAGGTTGCAAAGCACCCCTAGAGCCACAACCACCAGATCCAAGTCTTGGTCTGCCTGGCCACTTTTCCCTTCAAGCATTTCAGAATTTCCATGCTGCAGGCTGCCAATCCTATGCTCTAACCCCTCCTCCTGGAGTCCTGATTGAGGGCTGGGAAAATGTGCAACTAGTAGAGATGCTATTACACCAAGACCACCGCATACTGCAACTTGGCAACAACCAATTGGGTTGTCATTTGTGAGATTCATAAGCACCTGGTACACAGTGATACAACCCACATTCACCTGCTAAGAAACCTGGGCACAAATAGCTGGATAATTCACTACACATCACAGATGTGAAACAGTGAAGGCCTGTGATGATACTCACAACAGCTGCACATGAATCTTTATGGAGGAAGAGCCCCGATAAAAATCCTTATATACACAAAATGGAAAAACATCCAGCAGCTGTGCATTGACAATCTGACAAAGGCAAGGGAACTCCTAGACACATCAAAAAATTTACATGACAATCTTAATTGGATCTGATGACAACATACCTTGACAGCAGATAGAAGACAATCATTGTACACAGCTGCATATGGGCTGATTGAACTTTCTACAGTACCATCATGTTTCCCATTTGCAACTGAATTTTCTCTTCTGTCCTGATTAGCCTTGCTGGCATCACTGACTTCCTCCAATTGCACAGCCTTTCCAGCTTTCCGGCTTTTTTTCTTGCTTCCTTTCTCAAAACTGAGATCCAGATCAACCTCATCAAATGCAAAAGGGTCTTGTGAATCCTCCATATCTAAACTCTCCTTCCTTTTTGAAGCTGTAACTTTCTGAGGATGTTCATGCAATTTACTGAACCAGGAGCCACTTGAAAGGCTCACTAATTCCTGGGTATGTTGTGACCTTGCTGACACTGGTATCCGTTTTATGAGTGCTTTTCCATTGCCCATTGCAGTACTGCATGTTACTGTCCTGCCACTAGACGATTCCACCAGATTTTCTGCAGGCTTGCTGAATCGAAACAGCGGTTTACTGTGGCTTCTCTTGATGAGATCACTGCCCACAGAAGTTACATCACCACTGCCTGCAGAAGTTCTGTCAGGTAAAGAGGAGAAACTCATGACACCTTTTGGTTTGACAGTGCTGGCTCCAGCTGAGTCATGTTTGTTGAAATGACCACTGCTGGTAGTTCCAATACCTGTGCAATGGTAGCTTAATCAGTCTGAATTGCAATGGCTGTTCATGCCAAGCTTCTTACTGCAAATTTCAGTTAACCACAATTTTCAAGACACCTGGGCCTTGACTTCAAACATTGGACTGCACCATAGCTCATGACTTTCAAGTCTTCCACAGAAAGTGAACATGTCAATACGATATTGATTGCAGAGAAAAATCCAGAGAGGGCTATCATTGTCAGTCTGGCCAAACTAAAATGAAAAAAACGAATATGAGTTGAGTCATAACCTTGTGAATGTCACTCACAATGTATCAGACCTTCACCTTCATTGTGAATGGCAGCGACTAGCTGCCATTACTCCCCATTGACTTCATCAGCTCCTGACAGTGGGTGTGGAGATGTAAACAATGATCTGCTCAAAACTTTGAGGCAAACAATTATACAAAACTGTCCTGAATTTCAGTCACATCTCCAGAAGCAACAAGAAGTCTCCATGATGATGTTTGCTAGACATAACTAACAAAAGAAGTCAATAGTATTCTTATTCAATCCAAAACAAGCTTGTCCCTGTGCACACAAGCATCCAAGAAGCCTAAAGCACAGAGAGGCCTAAATAAAGGGTAGTGATTGGGGCCTCCTACATCCTGAAGATATCCTTTCAAGACACAACTGGTTGATTATGTCAATACTAAAACAGAATATGTCAATACTGCTATATTTTTCTCGAATATACTTGTGGAAACACAGAGAAGCAATATATCTGCAACATGCAATGTGTTTCTTGAGTCAAGCAATATTGTCAGTCAGTCAAGTTGTGGATGGCCATAACCCAGTTCAAGAGATTGATTTTCCATCAATGTTGCAGGTCAACACTGAGTTACAAGTAAGCAGCAACAGGATACATTAAGTTAGCTACTCCATTTGTCTCCCATTCCCCTCCTTAAAACTATTTCTTGCACATGAAAGCATACCTTTCACAGCTGAAGAGGCATGTTTGAAACTTATTTTAGGCCGTGTCAGTTCTTTGCCAGTAATGCAAACCTCATTTGTTTGCCTTCCAAGAGCCTTCTTCATCTCCTTCTGGCAGTGAGCAAGCTCTGTTCACAGGCAAACCCCACTTCTCTTGAATCAAAAATAAGATTAAAGAGAGAAACTTCTGAAGACATTTGAGGTGACCAGACATATGTTGTGTCAGTTTTCCTTGAACCAAAAGAGTACAACTGATAATGAGTACCAGGAAACCAAAGGATGCTACTCAAATGGCACTGCAAACTCTTCATTCAACAGATATCTCTTGCACGAGGCCAGACAGGACTGACTGGAACCACCCAATATCAGCCAAAATGTCTTGAATGCTTGCTGGTAAGATGTTAATCCCTACCAGAAAGCACCTTGATGGTGCTGATGACAAGACCAACAAATGATGCTGGAGCATCCCCTTGTCCCCTTCGCAATCTCAACTCTAGCAGATGTCTCTGTGAAGGTGCAACATAAACTCATGAAAAGAAAAATGTACAGTAGATTGCAAGAGAGTGTGCACTATCCAACCTACATCCAATGTCTTGAGATCCAAACAATCCCAAGAGCAACTGTTCCATGCAGCATCACAAACACATTGCACACTAGTACAGCTAGAAAATCCCTGCAACCAGAATCACAACTAGGAAGCAACCATAGAGAAGGCTTACTTGATTCAGTTCACTGAGAAAGGTAACATTCTCCATCACCCGTAGGCACCTCAAAAGCATACCCACTCCTCCATTTTTCTCACATTTCTCAAGTGCCTTGAAACCTCTGCTCCTTTTGTCTTCCTCAGTTTCTTCTTCCTCTAATGCATCCTGCAGAATTGCCGTACCTTTGTTAGGCTCATCATACCAATGCCACTAGTTTGCCCATGTCAACTATGTTAAACCTCCGGTAGTCACCCACCCAATACTAGTCTGGTCAAAGGGGGCTCAACTTAAGAGTTCTTGTGAAAAAAGCCAAATTTCAAAATTTCAATTGATTTCCAGAAATGGAAATCACTCTAAAGTCAATAACTTTTGCTCCACTGGTCCAAAAATAGTGAAATGACAAACATGCACACCACCTTGTCGAGGGCTCTTGGGTGGTACCAAAAGTGGAGCAGGGGGGCCCATGGTTTGGGAGGGTTATGGCATGGTCAGATCCAAAGAAACAAACAAACACCTATCTTAACATATAGATTCACCCCCAGGAGTCAAGGCTATCTGCCAAAAAAGAAGAGGACTGAATGAAGAGCCACAAAACCTTGATATTAGTTCAAATACAAACCACAAAAAGGATACAGTATTAGACACCTTTCTGGTGAGGGTTTCAAGCCACCCCCAAAAAGGACTAAGGCCCCACATCTTTTCATGAGCTTAACCATGAAAGTCAAGATCTAAACGCTCTGGAAGGCTACCAAGAAAATATGAAAACTCTAATTCTTCACAAAATGCTCTGCTCATTTCCTCATAGCAACAGTCCAGTGCCACATTTTGTATAGTGCACTTTCCTCACCACAACCAAACCATAACATGCCCCAGAATAAGAACTAAAGCAAGCAGATAGACCAGTAAATCAACATTTGCATACCTGCAGGTTACACAGGCAACTGGCAGCAAGGTTACAGATAGTGTCAAGGCCCCCAAGCTCTCGTAGCCTCTCTTTGAAGAACCCATCCGCCTTCCTTGCAGCTCCAGAATTGTCTGCATGGCACAGATCATGCAGTTTCCTTATCAGAAGCCAATTCCATGTGTAATATTGCAAGTCTTGATGTCACGGATCACAGGGCAGGTGTAAATATCTTACCTTCTAGAACAACTGTAGATAGACAAGCTTTCTCAAGAGTCAGCAAAGCCAGCCACTTGGCAGTTAACTCCTGTCCAAGCAGATAACCACTCCACTCATCCTGATTGTCATCAATTTTCTCCTCTCTTGCAAACAGTTCATGCACTTCAGCCACCACTGCTGCACCTCCCTGATCAACTGCTGCCATACCTGCACTACCAGTCTTCATCCTGGTTCCCAGCCCTGCCAACTTGTTGCCAATACTGAAGGAACTCTTCTTGGGTGGCTGTGGAGGAGAGGAGCCCAGCAGTCTCATTAGGAACTGAACACATCCTACAGAGTCAAAGAGTTCTTCGTTTTGGCCCTGCCAAAATGAGGAACTCACACACTGTAAGGACAATGGTCCACTTAAAGTCCATCCAGAATTCACACAACCGGCCCCAAGACATCAAAGGTGGCACTCACATTCTTCCAGCACACCATGAGTAAGTGAGCTACCCAACAGTGACACTACTTGATCTGGAGATGCAATCTTTTTGCATTCAAGAAACAACAGCAATGACATTATAGACTTACATCAAGTGCAAGAAAGTACAGCACAGCAGCTGCAGCCAAAGCTAAAGGAGAATCATCAGTTGGAAGAGCCACAACTGCATCCAGCAACGGTTTCACCAGACTGCCATATTCAAAAGCACATGGTGAGAGTGTATCACAACTGTGATGAACTTGATATGACTTCAACATGCTACTTCAGGGGATGACCTCCTTGACCGAGCAAAATCAATACAGGTACATGTGAGAATATAAAGATCTGGAAATGTACCTGTGAGTCCTTAAAATGCGTCGCCGCTGCATTGAACCACAGAGTGAGAGAACTGACTGGAGACTTGCACGTTGGATCTGCAGTGGCTGTTCAGGCCTCAGGCCATCCAATGCAAAGTTAGCTTCATCCATATGCTCCATCATTTCTCCTGATTCCTGTGCTTCTAGTAAAGTTGACGTGACAGGAGTTGTTGCTCCTCCCCAAATGCTTCCTGTTGAGGTAACTTTATGGGACCAAGCTGACCTATCCTTGAAGCTTTTCAACACCCTGATATTGTCATTATTCCGCACTAGGCCCTCCCTTGTTGCCCTGCCTTCAAACTCATCACCAAACCGGTGGTGTTGTTGTGCATCTATGCTGCTATGGGTGTCTGTGATAGAATTCTCTGCAAAATCTGTCTGTGTGTTTCTGTAAGTCCATGGGAGAGACCGCGCCTTAACCAAATTGGCCCCAAGACCTTCCTGCGTATCGGAGTCAGAGAACAGTGACGGTGTTGTGTTTCCATGATCAGATTGCCACCAGCCAGATTCCTGAAGCATGCATGAAGTCCTATTTAGTAGACTCGTGGGGTTTCTTCAAAGGAGAAGAACCTCAAACAATGATCTCGATCCTACCAATACTATCTAGGGTTTAGCCTAGTCCCTAGAATGTGAGAAACAAAATACTTCGCAAAGAGAGACAACAAAGAGGAACATATTAGGGTTAGAAAAACAAGAAGACTTCTCTTGTCGTCCAAAGACGCAGCACTAGGGTTGGAACAAATGAAGGAGATGGAAACTAGCGTGAACTATTTCAAAGCTTGCGAAAATCTGACGAATAAATTCACAACGAAGAAACAGCACCTGCGACGATGGGAACGACGATGGAAAACCTGCCTCCTGAGAGCTACACCAGGGAGAATCCTGTGACTGTGAACTGCCATCTCCTCCGCATCCATCGGACAGGCTGCGCCCAATCCGATGCCGCCGTTGATATGTCCTGACGATCATGATCTTGTTAAGCTAGCCGCCGTTTCCCAGCTTTTCCTTCCCTTCCTTCCTTCCTTCCTTCCTTCCTTCTCCACGCCAAAAAATCCAATCCAGCCAGCTCCTCTAGACACAAGCCCCGAGAGAAGAAGCCACCACCGCACAACCAAACCCCGATCTAACCGGTCCCAATTCCTCCTCTTCCTTCTCCACCTCTCCACTTACCCTACTCCAAAAACACCGAAAAAGTCACTCATCTCAACTTGGCTTACGCATCAATTCCACAACCCAATCTCATCATCATCCAGCTTATTGTTGTCACCTACTCCTCGGAGAAGCAGCATCTCTTCTCTCGATGGCAACAACTTCAGAAACCCCACGACGTGCGCAGCCAAGAGAAGCAAGAGAAGAAGAAGCCATTACAGTACTTAGTGGGGTGTATGGATACAGGACTGGAGATTGCCGAAGACAGTGGAAAGCGAAGTCCAGTGGTCTTAAAGGGCAATCCGTCTGTCGGGGTGAAGCGTGCGGTGGTCCATTGCTGTGTGCCGTTACGGAGGTCATCAATGTGACCGGTCCTAACGGAGCCAGCCTCTCAGCAAGATGTGTACCTACGGGTCCTAACGGCGGTAGCCTTTCATCCACATGTGTACCAACCGGTCCCAACGACAGTAGCCTTTCATCCAGATGTGTACCTACGGGTCCTAATGGAGCCTCTCATTGAGATGTATGTGTAACAATCCTAACAGAAGTAGCCTCTCATCGAGATGTGTACCTACCGGTCCTAATGGAGCCTCTCATCGAGATGTATCTGTAGCGGTCCTAAAGGGGCCGCTCATTGAGGGTACCGGTCCTAAAGGGGCCGCTCATTGAGGGTACCGGTCCTAATGGAGCCTTTAGTTGAGATGTCTTGTCTGTGCGTTCTGTGTTACCCTTGTTCTGGATGAACCCTGGTGGCCTTAGTACACGGTTGGTTTGGGCCTCCTTGAATTGGGTCACATATATAATGTAGGTTAAGGACTAAGAATGGGCCACGTATTGGGGTTAATGGCCTGGTATATGAGGTGGGCCCCACAAGTGGGGCCTGAATTCCAAGAACCGTCCCGTTCGAGGTCCTTACCTGACATAAAGATCCAGTAGAATTTGACTTTTAAGATCGATGGCTGTGATTGAATCTCGGACAAGAGCGGGTACCTTACGTGTAGGGTTCCTCAATTTTTTAGGGACCTTACAAGTAAGGTGCCTCCTCTCTTGTTGAGGCCGAAACTTTATTGAGGGTAAGGCAGCCTCTACATACACTTAGAAAAATTCTAATAGTTCTTTATGGTCATTAAATGGTTTTCATGGGAAGACGTTAAATGAGGCACGGGTCCTAAATGCAGGCAGTATAAAGGTTCTCCTGGCTTTTTTTTTTTTTTTTTTTTTTTTTGTTTTCCTTTTCGCCCACCTTTGTTTTTTTTTTTAGTGACCAAACACTTTTTGAAGCTACCCAGCCAAATTTTTGGCCTGGAAAGGCCCCCTTAAAGAATATAAAAGGTCCAATATGTGAA
>Ga0116231_10010675_pt1 | contig 14598 bp, 6 predicted proteins | sample S1TSphgellanicum_2_FD_89695 | JGI IMG/M metagenome (GOLD analysis project Ga0116231, IMG submission 89695) | Host-associated microbial communities from peat moss isolated from Minnesota, USA - S1T2_Fd - Sphagnum magellanicum MG | ecosystem: Host-associated > Plants > Peat moss > Unclassified...
CCAAATGAGGTTATGGTTGTTGGATGTTGAGCACTCGTACTTTGATTGCATTTTGTTCTTTGTAGAAACTGAACAATAAATATGTGTAGGGTAACTCCTTAGGCCGTGGCCATTGTTGGAATAAAGACCTGTGCAATATGGAGCCAAGTCAGGCCTGATCTTGCTAATGTACTTACTATATAGACAAGGGTTGTAATATTAGTCTGAAAAATATGCCAAAAATACAAGGATTGTGAAATAGGCATGTGAAAAAAAGAAGCTTATTTTGGCCAATGAGATTGTTAGATTAGGAACCCTGAATAATTGATTTTATTTTCATAAATTGGGATTTTTTGGATATTTGTGTTTTTTTAGTGTAAATTCAATTAATTTTGTTGTTTTCGTTGAAAAAATTGTCAAATTTTTAATATCACAAAATTAAAAATCAAACCATTCTTGAAAGGCACCCAAGAGGAATGTCATATTGCTAAGGATTTCAATTCACAAAATCTAACTTTGGACTGTGTGTTTTCTTTGTATTTAATGATCAATAATTTGGAATGACAAATGAGTTTGATAAGTTGCAATAAACACAAGGATGGTTCAATTTTTTAATTTGTCACACAATTCAATCTCTTTAAAAATCATTTTAATAGTTCAATTTTAGTTTTAATCACAACAACTATAATATGTTAAGGAATCAATAGGACTAACAAAATTATGTGAAAATGCATAAAATTTCAACCATAAACATAAATAAATATCAAATATCAAATGCCACCATAATTTAACATTCATAAAATTTAAATTCTTAATTTGAAGCATTTGGACAATTCAATCCAAAGTTTTAATGGTAGGAAACACAAAGATTAGTAAATGAACATTATTTAATATGCTGTGAACCACATATGAAACAATTAAATGTAAACAAATATTAGATGCATTATGAAACATTAAAATGTTTCTAAATGAGCATGTGTTGCACAATTAAAGTTGGCTAGTTTTTATTTTTTGTATTTTTAGAACTCAAATGATTCTTGAAGGGATATTGTGTGACTAGTAGTCTTTCCACAGGCAAAGTGCAATGAGCTTTCAACGCATGCTTATTTGATTTGAATGAAATGTGCACAAACCCAAACATTTCCAAACACATTTCCAACCTTGCAACATGCTCCTCATACTAACAAGCAGGGTTCCACCTTCCATCGAATTACTTGTACTTATTGTCTATTCTATTTGTAGAGCTAGATGAACTTTAAAGAAGCTCTTTCAACCTAAAGTATTGTAGCTATGCACACATAAAAATAAACTTATGCTGCTTATGGGCAAGAGACTTTCAAATCATGCAAGCATAAAAATTTTCTATGTATTTATTTATTTTTGGTTTGTGAGATCAATGTGCATGTGAATTATCAATTGATGGGATTTCTAGATGCATTTCTTAGGTCTTTTCCGTCTTTCCCCTGCTTAGTATCAAACATATATGATATGGCTATGGAAAAGACTTGCCAACTACTAAAATACGAAATGCGAAATGTTAGTGAAGTAACACACCTAGTGAACATTCCCTAGAAATGGGATTATGTGACTTAGCAGTGAGCACATGTGACAAGTGCACCATTGTCCATTGGAAACCCATTGTAACTCTGTTGTGGATGAACCGTAACTGAGTTGCCAAGGTTCTATCTTGATAATTTATGTTGTAAAACCTCTTATTTCCTCTTCACATTACCTAGATAACTACTAAGGTATGTGGGTAACCATCATAGATAAGTAGGTAGGTAATGTAAATGCATGCTGAAGTGTAGCAATAGGGGTTTTTTTTTTGTGTGCAATGAAATGTGCAATCCCAAGGTAAATGGAAAATGTTGAATTGAAATTACGTCCATTACTTGCAATAGTTCACAATTTTTCACATAGGTACTAACCATATTTGCATATTCTAAAATTTGGGTGTCATGACCAAGATAAGATAGGTGCTACATGCACAAATACTTGCTTGTTTTTTGGGCAGTGTATTTGTAAATACTCTTACATACCTTAAAAAACTTGAGGGCATTTTTTTTTCTTGCAATATTCATTGGGTATCTTTTAAGTATCACATGATCTTTTTAATAAATAAATGAGTAGGGTAAACTGGCCGGTGATCGAACACTTAAGTGCTCAATGTAGGCTGGATCCAAGGGGGAGGGTTTCATTATTTTTGCTGTCTAAACAAAACTTGAACCCCTTCTTTTGGTGCATTTGACACACTCATAATGGTCAAAAATGAATTAGAAATGATAAAGTTACGGCCCCCAAAGTAAAAGAGGGTCAAAAACTCAAAAAAACAAACCACCTAACATTAAAAAGGCTGCTTTTCAAACATCAAAAAAATTCCGTGTATGTTGCTTTGTTGTCATTAGAGTTCAAAGATGATTTGTAGAACTTTGGATAATGCTCCTATAACACTTTAAATCGTTTAAAATGAATTAGAAATAAGAAAGTTATGAGGATTGAAAGTAGCAGGGGTTCAAAGAGAAGAAAAAAAAAATGCATTTTGTAAGTTGGAAAACTTATTTTTCTTGTTACTTTTTCATCAGTCCTTTCCTTTGCATTTCAAAGATGAATTCTAGACCTTGAGGTCAAGTTCCCATAACATTTTAAATCACTCAAAATGAAGCAGATATGATGAAGATATGAATAAATGTTTAGTCACATGCAGGTGATTGATGATGAGCTGGTCTACCCTAGTCTTTATGTTGTATAAAGCCCTCAAGGGCAAGTTTTACAAGTTTTGAGCTGGTGGTTTGTTCCGTCCAATGAGGCCCAGCATGTCCTCCTTGGGCTTTTACATACACTAAATTTCACCAAGCAAATATTCTTGTATCATGAAAATATTTTAAAATATGTTCTTAAATGCGCAATAATAAGGTCATTTTTTTCTCCCTAAATAAATTTAAAATACCAAGACCTTGATATTTACAAGATATTATTTGCTAAGTGAAATTTTCCAAGTGATTGGTCCTTGCATTCATGCGCATGGTAATGAGAATCGAACTTCAAACCTTACGATGAGTCCCAATGTTGCCAAAACAATATACCCAATGAGATCCAACCGGGTGTCGATTCCATCCACGGCCACGTATGGCCACCACGACCGAGTTATAATTTAGTAACCTAGATTTGGTGACACTAACTTACTAGTAGCCTATAATTACTGGCACCGACACATAAGCTCACAACACGTAGGTACTAGGTACATAGCAGCTCGAGTAGGTAGGTAGGTAGATAGGAGCTACTGAATAGCTTAGAGTCCCAGGGTTGATGATCATCGAGAAAATAATTTAGCCAAATTTGGGTATATACTAGTTATGAAAATAGGAAAAAACAAGAATCCTTCTTATTTCTTGGCTACCGACTGGAACTTACCATCAAACTCTGTTGATTTGGATTTTATTTTTCCTTTGAAATCTGGCGAATTTGGGACATTTTTTTTTCCATGAAAAAGCCTTTGTAATGATCAACATTATATTTTTCAGGTTGAAATTTGGCGAAAATTCGCCTGTAAAAGAAACACTGGCTTAGACTAGGTACCTACTAATGTCTATCCACAGCGTGTCAGGATTCAATCTAGAATATTCTTATTTTTAGTCATAATAATAATAATAGGCTTGGACTCTTGGGCTCATGAATCTTCCTTAGATACTGATATTTTTCTTTTCTCTCTAAAGTCCTGAATAATAGAAAACAAAGTGCACAAGAAAATTAATTTAAAATTCTCACAAACATACCAAACCCTATTACACATTATAATTGATAATTAATTCGCTCAAGATAATCAAGAAATTTAAAATCAGATCACCAAATCCAGTAATTTCATTGGCTATAACGTGTTTTCTTCCCGCCTATTCAGAAGCCCATTCAACACCTTGTAATATATTAGTACATTAAAATACTATTATGCAAACTGAGTTAAAAAGAAAAGAAAAAACACAAAAAGGCCCGATCATCGAGAGGCCAGGATCTTAAGAAGCTGACGTGGTCTCGTACCTTATCCACATTATTATGCCAACTACTCTATGGTAGCTTAATATGAATAGGGGTTGTATGTAGTAGGTTACACGCGTGTCCGTCTTGCAGTCTGCAGGGCCTTTTGTGCGCAGTGTCGCGCGTACGCGTATGTGTGCCTGTGTACTCCTCGGCGAAGCAATTCCACGCAGCTGCAGAATTTAAGGGGCGGCGTCAATCTCATTTTCAGCGCAATAATTTTTATTTTTATTTTTTTTGCATTGCATTGCACATTGGAGCTTTATTTCAGGAAAAAAAAAAACAGAATTTTTTTGCATTTCTGATCTCTTCTTTTGGAGGTGTTGGCGGTTTCGTCTGCTTCTGGTGATCCATCCATGGTTTGCTCTGTCATTTTCTCTTTGCTACATCCGGATTTCAGAGCTGGAGCGATCCACTGCGGAAGTTCTTTTCGGCTCTGCTGCTGAGAGACAGAGACGTCATAGCGCAGCATCTGCGGGGACCGGCTGTGATTCGCTGCTTGTTTTCTTTACTCGTTCGATAGAGGGGGCGACGGTATCGAGAGGTCTGGTCCTGTTGAAGAAATTTCAATTGCCGCAACTTTTCATTTTCTGTCAGCCAGGGGGGAACTTGGTTAGTAGTAAGTAAGTAGCAGAATTATTGTGCAGATAGAAAGTTCAGACTAGAATCGCGTACCTACGTCGTGAGTAACCTCATTGTTCTTGGAGAGGAGACGAACGGGAGAAGAAGAACTATCGGCGGGAAGAGGCCGAATTCGCTGTTTTTTTCCCTGAGGTAAGATCCAGTCTAAGAGATCTGCTCCTGTACAAGATTCAAATCCGATCTCGAATAGTGCTTCCGCGAAATGCGTTTTTCGGTGTTACATACAGAAGCAGACGCTAGACTAAAGTGTAGATAATGCGCCTCGTCATGTAACGAAATAGATGTGAGGTTTGAAGCTTGGAATTGCGTTTGCGCGCAGATCGTTGAGGAAGGACATTGATATTTCATGATTTTGAAGGGATTGCTAGACTTGCTGTTTATCCATTTTGGTGAAGGATCGTAAGTTGCGCGCATTGTTTCAGTCCTAGATGACTAATGTAACAAGGTTATTATTATGGCAAGTCGTTCAAGAACTTTCATTCGACATTGTGTCACACAAGAAAGAGCAATACTCGCAGAGAAGCTAGCTACTACAATAGATTCGATCCCAGAGATACCTGATGTGAGCTACAGCTTCTGGTAGCAGCGGATTTTCACTCCAGTTCTTCAGAAAAGAGATCCAGGTGCTTCTGTTTCTTTGAATGACATAAAGCTATATGCAGAGCTCCTGCTTCTGTCGCTTTGGCTTTGAATAACGTAGCCATAGGTGTCTTCATCATCCTTGGTCTAATTTGACGATGTTCTTGTAGCTCTCACACTTTCGTTCCTCTCCTTAATTTTGCATTTTTCAATTCAGGCAAGATGCCGCTATTGGAAGCTGTCTTGTGGAAAAATGAATTAGAGAAGTTTTTTTGAAGCCATTGATTTGGTCACAGATTCTGTGTGCTTGCTACCATGTGCAGCAGCATTTGGACTTAAATCTTGTGTGGAATGCCGACCACTGGAGGTGGTGAAGAAGCTGTTCTGGTGAGGAAGCCAAGTAATGGGGCGGCTGAAGCAGCTGGAGAGCTTCCAGACCATGATGCCCAAATCACTTCATTGCATGAAGATTTGGGATTGCAGCCCAAGCTATCATCCTTTGTGAAGGACTCAGACAAGAATTTTAATCCATTTGGTGTTCTTGAGTCTGCACCATCTGATCTAAGCAAGGTCACAAGGAGTCCGGCCACAAGATCAGCTGAAGAACATGGAGAACAAGAGAAAGTGAAGGTTGGGAAAACCCAATCCTACTGTTTGAGGCTTTGTAGATTTGTGTGTTTGTAGTCACTTTCACAATGTGTTCATTGTCAAATGCTCTGGTAAGAATGTTTAAATAAGAATAATGTTTTGCTGTAGTCTCAAGGTTAGTGTAGGAGCTGCTGTTTGCCTCTGCCTTCATGTGTCAAACTGTGGAATTGTTTCTTGCAAGTATAGATTCTGGTACCCAGCAGGAATGAATGCACTAATTGGAGCAGTTTGTGTTGTGCAGGGTAGTGGTGTGGATGACAAAGAAGAGGAGTTAGAGGAAGCAGAGGAAGGAAAGGGAGAGAAGAAACATAAGGAGAAGAAGAAGAAGAAAGAGGCTGATCAAGATGGTGCATTGAAGAAAGAGAAGAAACACAAGGAGAAAAAGGAAAAAGACATGGATGCAGAGGAGGGGGAAGTGAAGAAGAAAGAGAAAAAACATAAGGAGCTGAAGGAGGAGGAGGAGATTGCTGAGGGAGGGGAAGTGAAGAAAGAGAAGAAACATAAGGATAAGAAGAAAGAGAAGGAGGAGATTGAAGAGGGAGGTGAGGTCAAGAAAGAGAAGAAGCATAAGGAGAAGAAGGAGAAGGCAGAGATTGGTGAGGGAGAGGAGGTCAAGAAAGAGAAGAAGCATAAGGAGAAGAAGGAGAAGGCAGAGATTGGTGAGGGAGAGGAGGTGAAGCTAGAGAAGAAACAGAAGGAGAAGAAGGAGATTGGAGAGGAAGGGGAAGTGAAGAAAGAGAAGAAACATAAGGAGGAAAAAGAAAAGGAGGAACTTGGAGAAGAAGGGGAATTGAAGAAAGAGAAGAAACATAAGGAGAAGAAGGAGAAGGATGAGGTTGGAGAGGAAGGGGCGACGAAAAAAGAGAAGAAACACAAGGAGAAAAAAGAAAAGCATGAGGTTGGAGAGGGAGGGGAATTGAAAAAAGAGAAGAAACATAAGGAGAAAAAAGAAGAGCATGAGGTTGGAGAGGGAGGGGAATTGAAGAAAGAGAAGAAACATAAGGAGAAAAAAGAAGAGCATGAGGTTGGAGAGGGAGGGGAATTGAAGAAAGAGAAGAAACATAAGGAGAAAAAAGAAGAGCAGGAGGTTGGAGAGGCAGGGGAATTGAAGAAAGAGAAGAAACATAGGGAGAAAAAAGAAGAGCATGAGGTTGGAGAGGGAGGGGAATTGAAGAAGGAGAAAAAACATAAAGATATCAAGGAGCATTCGGAAAAGGAGGTAACTGATGACAAGGATGTCAAGGAAAAGAAGTTGGTTGTGGATCAAGAAGAGGATGAGGAAAAGGGAAAAGAGAAACAACACAAGGAGAAGAATTGGAAGGAGGCTTTGATTGGAGGTGAGGAAGTGAACAAGCTAAAGAAAGAGGAGGAGAAAAGCATAGAAGATGTGGATGGAAAGATCAAAAAGGAGAAGAGTGAAGATGGGGAGGTGAAGAAAGAGAAAAACATTGATAGTGAAGTCAGTGAGAAGAAGATAAAAGCAAACAAGAATGGTGAAAGTGAGGAAAATGTGAAAGAGGTTGAGAAAGAGGACTAGGAGAAGAACAAGACTACAAATTGTGAGGTTGGGGACGTGATGATGCACAAGGAAGAGAAGAAGACTTTTTAGTGTTGTTAAAGCAAGGATTAGTAGAAAATGGTTCTAGAACTTGAGAATGCAAGAGAGGAGAGAGAAGGAGAGATGGTCAATCGGACATAAGCTCTTGCTCTAACTTGTAGAGCATGTGTATTGTTAGTTTTTCTTTCATTTGCAACCACATAAAGTAAAGTAAAGAGGGAATTCAAATTCCTTTCTCAATTGTGAAACAATATATAGACAAATGTAGAAGTTTGTGGATTACCTTTAAAATGACTTGATGATTGATGCAAAGACAATGTCAAGTGCTAACTTGTTGTGCTAATCACTACTAGAAAAAGAAGCGGTTGTGTTAGCAAGAAAAGTTTAAGAATGTGGGTGGTAGATTATAGTCAACAAGGTCAAACTTCCAAAAAGATCATGAAGAATTGTTCACAGTAGGTGGGTGTAACTAGATGCAATCTGTGTACATTTGTTTCCAGCAGGAGCAAATATGGTCACAGAACTTCCCAAGCACAACAACTTGCCTGGCCTTCTGTAAACATATCAAGCTTGAAATCCAGTATCAGGTATCTAGCTGAATGTATCAACTTGATCCCTCTTGTCTGGAAGTACTGTAGAGTACAGTAGATTATACTATGAATTGTTTTGAAGGTACAGTAGTAACTCATGCAAGAAACTGGTCATAAATTCCTTCAGCTTCACTCGTCACTAGTAATCAGAATGTGCAAGAATTTTTGGAACTGCTGCTGTGACTGCTGGAGAATTTAACATCCTTGGTCATCAAGAACTAGTTTGCAACAGTCTCCTCCATTTTTCTTATGATATACTTTTGTTCACATAATTGCAATGATGCTTCTTTGATTCAATCAGGCCTCTGTTGTTCGTCAATGTGCATCCTCATTCTTGGCACTTTGATGCTGGTAACAACTATGTACTGCTTTTTCCCCTTCTTGCTGACAGTTGGGTGAAGCTTTCCTTCTTTCACAACTGTTCCTTTTCTGTGACAGAAAGGCCCTTGTCAAATACATTTTTGGAGATGGCTAATGGAAACTACAGGCTATGTGCATGGAACTGTCCATTACATTTGGTAAGCTTGGCCATTGCAGTGGGATCATTTGTTAGGTTCAGCAAGACCAGCTCCTGCAACCAAAACTATACTGTTGACACAAGCCCTTAGGCTACTAAGCATCAACATGATTAGTGAAAATTTTGTGTCAGAACATGGATGTTATAACTGTCCATGCATGAGCTGCCTGTGCTGACTGGTTGAACACTGAATACTAGTACCATTCAAGCATGACAATGGAGTGTTAAATTAATCAACCTGGAGAAAGTGGCCATGATATTGAGCCCGATGCCAACAAAAAATCATGCAACATAATGACTGAAATAATAGTTGAATATCCAGCTTGTTGCTCCAAAGCCATCCTTCTAGGTTTCAAGTGAGAATTAAATCAATTCAATTCAGAGTCAATCCACCATTTTCATATTGGTACACTATCAATATGACAGATGTAATACAATCTCCTGCGTATAGATACACCTGATTTGTGGAGCAATGTCTTGGGTCTTCAATTCCATGTCAACAGATTGTCACTTTATTTCTGCTAAGTATACACATCTCAGGTCTGGAGATGATGATCTTAAACAGGAGAAAGAGAGGAACCACCATTCAACTTCTTGGTCTCTGATGAAAGTGAGGTGGCAAATTACCACTTGTGAAAACCCAGCAACCAGCAAACGCACAACTTGCCATCTTGGCCTGTCCTTGTTCCCAACTCCTCATTCATCTCCCAAGGTTGTTGGTGAGCTCTAGTAACACCAACAAATTTGAATTTTCCATTGGTCCTACATCCCACTGCAAATGTCCCCACCAGATGCAGTGCTCGGAGAGATAATCTTACACTAGACTATTCACAGAGGTAGAGGAACAAGAGAGCAGGCCCACATCATATCTCATACCATCTACTCAGTCCTCCTTGACCTTCAAAATGTCAAACATGTTAAATTGGCCTTCACACCTTACAATACAGCTTCTGCCTCCAGTATCTGTAATAAATACCCAACAGAAACATGATCATAAACCACTTCCATGGAGCAGAGTGACAGGAAAAAAACCTGGTAAAAAGCTGCTTGAAGTTGTGTTTGTAGTTTGTACTATGTTTTGGCCTCTGTGCACTTTATTCTGTTATTTGTTGCTCAGAGAAGCCGGCATTGCATACAGTTGTCACATGTGGGTGGGGCTCCACAACTCTTTAACCCACAGTCTGGCAGCACCAACTCCAGACCTTCCCAATTTCAGAGAACAGAACAAAAGGACCAATTCAATCTACATGGAACAACCAACCCAGAATGGTTACGCTTCAACCCAACTTCAACCTACATGAGAAGAGGCTTGCCAATTTCAGCACTGCAAAAGGGACCCAGATTACCCTCATAGAAAGGTTTGAGCAATGCTCTGAATCCTCCGGCCTCCATGTAGCAAACACTAAAAGGTGGTAATGCCAAGTCCTCTAGTTCAAAGGTCAGATCTCCAGCCACCATGCAGCTAGTACTCAATACATGTAATGGAAAATCATCTTCCCCCTTACAGAAGGTTTTTATGCTGATGGGGCAACCTACTTATTGCACATTCTGAACTTTCACTGTTGTTGCTCTCCTGCTTCAACCTTCAAGTTCCAAGAGCCAATGCAGTCAGTTCTCCATTCAGCACTGTTCAGGACAAGAATCAAAGAGTAGGTAATTTTGTAAATGCACACACCTTTATGACTTCAGCATCTCTTGCAACCAATTCATAGTCCTGCACATATCATGGCAAAGTCCACACTAGGCAATTTTACAGATGCTCAAAAATTCATAAGTAACAATCATAGAGTGCAATAGCACATGGGAGTCATTATTAAGTCTATATGCAATTATGCTACTGTTTCACTATCATGAAGCTGTTTTCTAATGCATCACACATCATCTTCACCACCTCATGAAACAAGAAAATTCATTCAAGTAATAACCAGCATCCATGCACATGGATGGGAAACAAAGACATGAATGAGCACCCCTATAGCCCGCACCACATAACAATATGCAGAAATATCTCCTTGGTGAGATGTAAACTCACTTCAAAAGGACTTGTCTGCCTCTCTCTATCTTCCCAACTTCTTACTTATGAAGACAAATGTCTGACCCTAAACCTGAAACTCATCGCATCAAATACGATTTCTATACCACATGTCGCAAGAAACAAGATGAACAAAAACGAGTAATACACAACTACCTCTGATACAATTTTTCATTCTTGGAAAAGTGCTCCTGAACCAATCACTTATTTAAGGAACTCAGTACAAAAGACTGACTATTCTTGAAGCTTAAACATGCTGGCTCATGGCACAAACTTAGTAAATAGGACTGCTTGGGAAAAATAGATGCAGAGTGTCCTGACAGTGCTCAAGTGAGGGCATTCCATCAATGTCCCATGATTAGCACTCAATGGCTTGTATAAAACATTGTAGCAATTCAGACTGGTTTTCTGGGTGAAGGCTTCACCACCCTGTTTTGTTTCACACCTGTCTTCAACTCACCCACTGGTTTCCCATTCATTACTGTCTGGTTGGCCACAGCATCATCCTCAGTGACTTCAGCATGTGGGGCAATCTTCACAACCAGAGCCCCATCAGTGCTATCTGTACCATTCCACTTCTTCTCAGTTGGTGGCTTCTTCACAGCAACATTCCGGACCCTTTTTGCATCAACAGTCTCCAATGCATCCATTGACCTATTTTGTGAACCTCGTTGACCATTTGCGCCCATTTCTGGTCCAGAGACACTCATCCGCCTTGCTGTTGCAAGCTTTGGGGACTTTGGTCGAGTCAGCTGTGTTTTCTTGAACACAACTTTTGGCAAAGGAGCTTCTTGGTAAAAGTTTGGCATGGGTGAAGCCTTAAAAGTCAAGCTTTTGCGCAAATGCCGCATCTCCATCTCCAGTTCTTCTTGGGTTTTTGCCTGCATTTGGTTTTTCTCCACTTCTTTTGCCCTGAGTCGCTCTTCAAGTTTTGAATAAAACTCCCTTCGTTTTTCAGCCCGCTCATCACATTTGAAGCTGAAACTGCTTGTCCCTGGAACAAACTGATTTGGCTTGACTTTCAGTGCTGGGTACAAAACCTCCTCATGCTTTTTCTCCTCCTCAGAAAGTGGAGCTCTGATGCCAGCAGCTGCCACTGATGACTTTACTGGGGTTTTTGGCTTCTTCAAACCCAATACTGGTGCAACACCGGCACTGGAAACACCAGCAGCTGTGTGTACAGGTCTGAGTGCATCAACCTCTGTTGGACGACCCCCTATTGTTGCCCTGCGTTCTGTAGCCAAAGCAAATGGCTGTGGAACCGTAAGTCGTTTTCCTTTTTTGGCTTCAGAATCCATCTTGAAAGGGGATGCCTTGGTTTCAGCAGATGGGGCAGAAAATGGACGTCCTTTTGGCATTGGTGAAGGGATTGATTTCCGTTCCAAATGAGAGACTTTTCTTGACTCCGTCTCTGCCAGCTTCTCAATCTTGGGTTTGGCAGGTGTAACAGCTCCATTGGCATTTGATGTTTCTGGGTCTGAAGCAGTGCCTGCTTTTGGATTAGCAATCACAGAGTCTTCCACACTACTCTTTGCCATGAAATCTGCATCCTCTTCCTTCAGCTCAGAAAGTAGGGTTTGGAGCTCATTGTCCCTCACCATTACATTATCAAAATGGTCAACCAGTGGCTGATCTGTTTCACCATTCCTTTCTAACTGATCTGCATTAGTAGTTCCTGGACCAGGTTCTACATTTCCTTCAGGTTCCCCATTTGTTGCAATACTCCCATCCACGTTTTCTTCCTTTTCATCTTCAACTTGCCCCTGCATGGTATCTTTGACTTCTTTGTCGAAGCCAAAGCCAATGTTCTCATTCTCAACTCCATCCTTGTGTTCATCAGCCACATCAACATCTGCTTCATCCATCCTTTTCACAGTGATGTACTCTTGCCTCTCCAGACTTCTGTCAGCAGAGTGAGGAGCAACAAAATTTTCAGCCAAACTATCCTCACCATAAGTTTCCTCCTCTTGTTCATATTCCTCGTGCTCATTGTCTTTGGGATATTCTTCACTGATTCTAAGATAATCTCCTTGTTCATGGTTCTCATCATCAGTCTCCTCTCCTCCCCATTCACCACCAACGTCTTCCTGATTCTCATCTGTAACATGTGCAACAATGTGCATCACATTCTCATGGGTTTCCGAGTCAGAAAAGGGGTAGTCTCCATCCACATGTTCTTCTTCATGTCTCTCATCATCAGCGCCACCACCTGTCTCCATCTCCCCTTCACCATCTGACTTGAAATCCAGATCTATCTTTTCATCTTCTTCCTGATCGGAGAAATCCGATGCCCTGGCAACTGGCATTGTTGACTCATTCTTCTTGACGCTACTTCCAGCCATTTGGCCCTGTCTTAAAACACTTCCTGTTAGTCATCATCTATGTGAAATGGAAAATGCGCAAAAGATGAAAAAGACCAAGAAAGCCAGCCTGTGTCTCAGAGACAGCCATGTGATCAAAATGCATATTTCTAACCCTCTCCCAAAAATTGTGAGAATTGACTAGATATACACATGGTTACACATGACTGTGGCTATAGAGCAAAGAGACATCAAGGTAAAGAAATTATCATCTTGCTTTCCTATTTGATTTCCTGATCCCGATTTCTACACAACACATTACTGAACATAACAATCACAAACTCCCAGATCAAACACAGGAATGTGAGCTGCACAAGCAAACATTTAAGTACATTCAACTCACATCTCCTCACTGATTTAACCATCAACTTAAGAGATGCAAAAGCTGATAGCAACAGCAATAAAGCTAGCAAGCAGGTGTGAAGCAACAAACCACCTAACCCTTTCTCTATTCCTTCCAATCGCCGATGAATCCAGGACATCAGAAAAAAACACATCATAAAAACAACATAGCTACTACGAGCAGCTCATAAAGAAAAGATGTAGGAAAGATACCTCAAAGAATAGTCGATTCCGTTGCACCGATCCTCCGCCAATCTCCATGAATTTCTTCTGCTGCTGCTGGTGTTGCTGCTCCTCCTTTTCCGCCGCCTCCTCCTCTTCACGGCTCCTGGTTTTTCCCTCCATCAACTCAGGCTTGTTTCTTCCTCTATCAGAACTGCTTCTTCAGAAGCCAAAAAACACACATACATTCTTTCTTTCCAAACAAACGGTAGAACAAAACAGAAGGCCAACAACTCGCCTCCCCACGACACCAATACGTTCAACAGAAAGCTCTTTCCTGCTGTGTACCAGAATGTCAAAACACCGCTAATACAAAGTGATCGGCATCTTCTCCCGCATTCCTCCCCCTCGCCACCGGCACCAGCACCGCTGCAACAACGAAGACAAAGAAGACGACCACGACGAGAACAAAGAATACTACAGCAGCATCAGATTAGGGTTTTGCCCCCCCCTTTGTTTCCTTCCTACCCCTCCCTCCCTCCCCCAACCTTAGTGCCTAGTCCCAGTGTTTTTTTTTTTTCCAATTTTTTGATGTAGCCAAAGTTGCAATGGCCAACAGGAAGATTTAGCCAAATTTGGTTATAAGCTAAATATGAAAGTATTATTTTTAAAACATCCTTCTATATTTTTGTCTATGTGTTTAGAGACCATTTATTTTGATCGACTTTATGGCTATTGAAAAACTCCAAAAACCACTTTGATTTTAGCATTTAAAAATTTTGATATAGACAAAAAGAGAAATGAAAAATTGAAAGTGCTAAAATCCAAGTGATTTTTTTGGGATTTTCAATAGCCATAATTCGACCAAATTTTAAGAAAATTCGCCAAATTTCTATACATTTTTCAAGTAGCTTTAGCCAAATATATAGAAAGATGTTTAAAAATTGTACATTTCATGCTTAACTTGTAACCAAATTTGGCTAAATCTTCCTTATGGATGATTGCCATTTTGGCTACAAAAAACATTTGGCAAAAAAAAAAAAACCATTGCCTTTCTACTACCTAGTAAGTAGCCTGGGCTATGATGTACCCACCAGTCGGTAGGTATATAGCATGTGCATAATCTGTCCCACCCCCCCCCCACCACAACAAAAAAACCC
>Ga0116231_10010677_pt1 | contig 14591 bp, 9 predicted proteins | sample S1TSphgellanicum_2_FD_89695 | JGI IMG/M metagenome (GOLD analysis project Ga0116231, IMG submission 89695) | Host-associated microbial communities from peat moss isolated from Minnesota, USA - S1T2_Fd - Sphagnum magellanicum MG | ecosystem: Host-associated > Plants > Peat moss > Unclassified...
AAAAGAGAGGCAAACCATCAACACCAAGGTATTTAACTACAAGACCAAACCACAAATAACCAAACTAAAATAAGTAACGAAAGTAATTCAACCTTGTGAAAGTAACCTAGTTACTTTCCTACTTTAGTAACTAATGAAACCTAACTAGTTGAGCTTGAATTCTCAACACCTACCCATCTGACCTTTGCTTTTTCTTGGGACAAATGGGTAGTCTGAGATCAATTTTAAGAGATATGGATTTTTCCTTTTGTCTCTAATTATGCTATTATTGTTTTCTTAACAACTATGTTGCTTGTTGAGGATCAATACCGCCTTTCATTGCAATATCCTCATGTCTTTTCTGCCTATTATACAAAGTCTCTCTCTCCTCATCATCATCAAACTAAGACATCAAAACTATTTTTCTAATTGTCCTAGTTTCTAACTATTTCCCCTTTTTAAGAAACATGTGTGTAGGGTTCAGAGGCCTTTTGTTTTTAATGAACTTTTCCCTCTAATTGTCTCTTCTTCTTTTGTCCTCCTGAGCTATTCTACTTGCTTCTTCTTCTCATGTGATTTTACTCTTAATGGAAATCACTTCTAAAATAGAACTTCTAAAACTATGGTAGAATGACATACATCCTTTTTTGGTTGTTCCCTCAATCATATTTTTCAGACACTTGTCCCATCTAATCAATTCCTTGACCAATTAATAATACATGATTGCAGCCTAATTAATAGACTTTCCATGATTTGCTCTAAAGATCATCATAGCAGACTTATTGCTAAAATACTACACCTTATCCTTTTGGTAAATAATTGGTAGAATGGCAACAATTCTATTAGCATACTTTGACCTCATCTTTTTTACAACCCACCCTTCATTGATGTTGTAAGTGTCAAGGACTTTATTTGTTATTTTTACCAATGTTATTCTAGCATTAGACATTTCTACTTGGTTTGCTTTTGTCTTTTTTGTATGGAAAACTTTTAAAACTTTTGCCAAAACATGTTTGTCTATTATTCTATGCTCATCACCCAACATAACTTTGATTTTGTTATGTTTAGGATCCAACTTCCAATTGTTTTTAAATTCAACCAAAATGTTGTGGTGAGGTGTTTCCACTCAACCTCAAACATACCTATTAATCCAGCTTTGTTTGCCCAAGCTTTCTTTTCCTCTCCAAAGCTTGTCCAAAATAAAATGTTCTTCAAATTGTTATTGTAACTCTGCTCTATTGGAATAAAAACATACTTAATTTCATCATGTTGATGAGTATGCATTTTCTTCCCACGCCTATTTGTAGCCATTGCTTGTCGACTTGTTCGCTTTGTGCACTTTTTATTAGGAATATGGACTCTCTCTAGAATCTGCTCCTGAGTGTACTCCTCTTGATGTAATGGAAATTTATACTATTGTTGCAAATCAACCTTCTCTTAGTCTTTTTCAAAATCTAAATTAGAAATGCGACCGACTTGCTCATTAAAACTTACATGTCTTTTAGGCTTTCTAAAGCTATATCTCTTCAATGTTTCCTTACAATTTTTTTGTTTTTTTTAAATTGCTTCAAAAGCTCTCTTAAACTTAGATAGAGGATTTTTAAGCAGAATAAGAAGAATAAATTGGAAAAGGAAAAGGTGGACCTCTTTCTGGAGACCTAAATTGTAGAGACAAAATGTTTACAATTTTTTACTACTCTTTCAATCTCTCTTGCTCCACTTTCAACTTCTACAACTTCTTTTTAAATTGCGTTTGTAAGTTTCCCACAATATTTTTTTCAACACTCGTTATGGGAATAAAAATGATTGAAACTTGTTTATAGAAAATGAAAACAAATAGTTTATTTGGTGATTACCGCTTTCTGAAATGTTATCACCTCTTTTCATGAAGTGACGTTTCACTTTTTGTTTTAGGGCCAACGTTTTAATGATTTTTACTTTTTTCATATTGTTTATCATCTATTACCTCCTTGTTAAATTCATACTGACACCAACATGGGCTATAGTTAATACTTGTTGAACAAAGAATTCTATGGATGTGGCATTGGGTAATTCTGATGACGTAGTATAATTTACACTACAAATTCCTTCTAAACTATGTTGAATCATCATATCAACAAAATCTTGTTCTAACATCCATGATTTATCTGCCCCACAATCCAATAACCATGAAATTGTATAACCATGGTATAAGTATTTATTCATAACTTGCTGGCTTATCAAAAGAATTGGGGTTTTTTTATACTATTGTCTAATTAGTCCCAATGGTTTTTGTTTCTTTCTGATCTTCTAAATCTTCATAAGATGTTTCTTCCATGTGGTTTTCTTTATGGACTGCAAAGACTTATGATCCTCTGAAATTTGAATCCCTTTCAATGTTTGATCCAAATATGTATATGGTTTCAACTTATTAACATTGACCAATATTGGGTTTGGTTCAAAATTGTTAACAAAAACAAGAATAATATTATTGGGTAAATAATATTGTACCTTGAATGGACCAAACCATGTATTTTTAAATTTGTCCATATGTGTTTTTTTCTCCTTTGGGAAACCATACAACATAATCTCCAAATTGGAATTTCTTCTTAGTTTTTTTTAGTTAACTCCATAGAAATTTGTTCCACTAATTAGCTCCCACATTGTTTTTAGCTTCTAATCCATTCTCTTGTAATTTTTCTAGTTTTGTAATTTTGGTTATTAGCACTCTGGTTGGTTTTGCATCTTTGTGGTCCCCATTAATAGTCGATAGAACATATTTTGTTGGCATTAGAAGATGCAAACCATAGACTAACTAGTAGGGTGTATAACATCTTGCCACCTTGTAAATAGTCATATATGAAAACAAAATTGTAGAGAAATGTTCATTCCAATCTATTCTTTTTTTATTAACCAACTTGGTCAATAGTCTACCTATGACTTTGTTAGTAGACTTAGCTTATCCATTCCCTTGTGGATAATATGTAGTAGACCTAACATGCTTTAACAAAAATTGTTTTGTCAAATTTTTTATTGTGTCATTGATGAAATGTACTCCTTAATCTATAACTATAGTCAATGGACGTCCAAATTTGGTCAAAATATACTCATACAAAAAATTTGTTGTAATTACTATAGTATTGGTTTTGACTGCCTTTGCCTCTACCCACTTGGTTACATAATGTGTGACTACGAAAAATGTATTTGTTTCTTGTTAGTCTATTTGCTGGTTTGATTGGACCTATAAAATCTAGACCCCACTTCATAAAAGGTTATTTCGGAAATGTTGTTACCAACTTGGCCAAACTCTTTGTTTTGAGTTCTCCAATTTTCTAACAACTGTCACAACTTTTACAAAGTCACGAGTATCCTTAAATAAAGTTGGCCATCAGTATCTTGCATCTAGAATTTTTTTTTTGCAGTAATATCTATAGCAAAATGTCCTTTAGCCATTCCTTCATGGAGTTCCTTCAAAATAATCTATGTTTTTGAGGTGGTCAAACATCTATGTAATTTATTGTCTTGTCCCACTATGTATATAATTCACTCTTTTAGAGTGAAAGGTTTTACCTTTAGGCCAACTTCTATTTCTGAGCTAGGTTTAGAGTTTCTGGCATCTAACCTATCTCTAAATAAGATTTTACTTCTTGCATCTAGATAGTTTATATAGAAAATAATGATGCATCCATAGTTGGATTTGGGAGACCCAATGGTTCTAAATTGTCGAGCAATTTGGATAAAACATTAACAACTACATGTGTTCTACTAGTTTGTAGACTACCTGTGAACTCATACTTTAAGAATAATAACCATTTTACTATCCTTCTTGACACATGTGGTTTGTTGACCAAGTAAACTAGAGCCATATAAAAAACTTTTTTGTTTCCCAATAAAAAATGTATGAACTTATGCAAATCATGTTAAGGTTTTTCTTTTGTAATAGTATAATTTTGTTCTGCTTTATTGAATAGTCTACATGCATATACTGTAGGTTGGTCATACTTACCAATTGGGTTTTGTACATTGCACCCACTACCAACAATGATGCATTTGTGTGCACATGAAACTCCAACTACCAATTTGGAGGTATTAAAATTGGTGCTTCCATGTATTTCTGCTTGATCTAATCCCAAGCTTTTTATATTCTATGGTCTAGATAAAAGGTTGTATTTTCCTCATCAACTTAGTGATTGGTGCCATGATAAAGGCACAATTCTTGATGAAACGTTTATAAAACTGAGCCATACCATTAAAAACCTCAATCTGTTGTGGATTGGTAGGTATTGGCATATTCACTATTGCCTGGACCTTTTTAAAGTGGTATTTTTCCTTCCTTGGAAACTATGAATCCTAAAATCAATCTTTAAAATACCATAAAGGCACATTTCTTTGGGTTAAGACTGATTCTATATTCCTTGCATTTCTGAAAGTAAAGTCTAAACTTCATCAAATGATTCTCCACATCATTATAAATTATGATGTCATCTAAAAATTTCTTCATGAACTGGTCTAAGTACTCTCTAAAGGTTCTAAATTGTTCTTTGGAAAGTTGGTGGCCCATTTTTGACACCAAATGGCATCACCATCCAAACAAAAGCTCCCTAACACTAGTAGAAAACCCTTTTTTTAAACTAAATTTTTTCAACTACATGACATTTGCAACTATGTTTCAACTAGATTCTTTTAATTTAAAAATAAAATTATGGCAATTACCAATTAAGTTGATTCGTATATTATATTAGTATATAGTTGAAAGCATTTTTCAATTGTGTGGTCATTTGCTGAATATTCCCAGCATCAATAATGTCTCCAAGTTGAACTTCCAACTATGTTGATAAACAATGTGAAGCATGTTTCAACTAAGGGGTCATTTTTAGAATATTCTTGGCATTTAAGGTTCTTTAGTTGGCACATACACTACTAGACATTGACTAATGTTCAATTATTTTTGATGATAAAATGTATTAGAAAATGGATGATAAAATGATCTAAAGGATGGGTGAAATACAATCTTGTTTGCAACTTACTCTTTCAACTAGGTTGAACAACTAATAGGCAACTTTAATTTTATACATATAATATTGTAATATTTATTTAAAATTATTATAACATTAAATTACATGTAAATTTTATTTGTATAAATGAATGGTTTTTTTGGTGCATATAAATATTAAACTTTAATTTCAAAATAAAGTTTAAGAATTTTTTAAAATTATGTTAGTACTAATCTTTATGTTCAATACACAAGTAATTTATTATTTTTATGTAAATCATTACAACATATCAAATAATGATACATAATTAATAATATTGCGCAACTATAATGTTTATTCATTTTTATACACATGATATTTTAATATTTGTTTAAAATTATGATAAAAATTCATTAAACACTAATGCACCCTACGTCATTGGCCCAAGTTTGAATGCATTCAATTGAATTTTCCTTCCAAACCCTTTTTTGCAATTTGTTTGAATTTCCAACAACAATACGTACTAACCAAAAATTCAATAATGTTGTTCACATTTTAGGTCTCAAAATTACGAAATCAACTTTATTAAATTGAACTTGGGAGGGCTTTCCAACAATACCAAGAACCCCCCCCCCCTCCCCAAGTTCCAATATAGCTTTCAACCTTGGTTTTTCAAAAAATTCAATGAAAAAATGGTTCAATAATCAATAGATTCCACACTGTAGCTCCAAACATTCTAAACCAAGTCATTGCACCCCTATTTATTGAGAACTTTTTGATGACAAATTCCATAGCATAACCTAAAACATCATGGTTTGGAAGACATCATTATGACAAAACAAAACAAATTACTTTCCTTCATGGATAAATAAAGTAACATGTGTTGTTGGCCCCAAATGTGAACACATTCAATCCAATTTCCATTTTAAACCCAATTTGTTGTAATTTGTTTGAATTTTCAACAACAAAATTCATTCAAAATTCAATATTTTCCACACCTTTAAATATGAAAATTATGAAATAAATTTCATTAAATCTAACTTAACGCGCGATTATTTTCCAACAACACCAAGTACACCTTTAGATTTGAGTACAATTCTATTTATGATTTTATTAATTTTATTTTAAAAATGGTTCAATAATCAATTACCTTTGCATTGTAGCTCCAAAAAATTTCAACCCAAGTCAATGCACCCCTATTAATATTGATTGTTAGGTTCTCAAAGATATTAATAGCATTATATGAAGCAATTTGGTTTGGAAATTTTCAACATGATAGAGTAAAACAAAATGAATTATCTACCTTCATTAATAGATTAAACTATGTGTACATTATCTTTGCATAAAATGAATGGTTATGTATGATGCAAATTTTTTTTGTGCACACAAATAATAAAATTTGATTGAAGGAAATTTAAGGAAATTTTGAAATTTAAAGCTATAATAATGTGCATGTTCAATACACCTAATTATTATTTATATGTAAATTGGATTTTAGTTTACAACATATCAAATAATGATACCTAATTAATATTTTGTGTGGAACTTTCATGTTTATTAATCTTTATATATCTCAATATTTTCTTTAAATTACAATAAAAATTCATTAAACATTAAACTACATGTAAATTCTATTTGTGGAAATGAATGCTTATGTATGATGGAATTTTGTTTTGTGCATATAAATATTAAAATTTGATTTCAAAATAAAATTTAAGGAAATTTTGAAATATGAGTTTGTAATAATGTAAGTTCAATATATGTAATTTATTATTTCTTTGTAAATCAAATGTTAATTTACAAAAAATCAAGTAATGATACATAATTCATAAATTTTTGGAACGTTAATGTTTATTCATTTTTATACGTATGATGTCTTAAAATATTTTTAAAAACTACAATAAAGATTCATTAATTATTAAGGTATATGTAAATGTTTTTTATATCCATGAATGATTACATGTATGATGAATTTTTTTGTGCACATAAATATTACACTTTAATTTGAAAATAAAATTTAAGGAAATTCTGAAATATAAATCAACTTATTAATGTGTATGTTCAATACATGTACATGCATAATTTATAATTTCTATGTAGATTCAATTTTAATTTACAACATAACATGTAATGATACATAATTGATATTCTTTAGAATTTTTATTTTTATTCTAATTTTTGCTATTAGTTCCAATAAATTTTTCGTCTATTATAATTAATTAATTAATTAATTAATTATGATTAAATAATAATAATTTTAAATAATGATTATTATATATATAATAAATTATCATATAGTTTCAGAAATTTTTTTTTTAACACTACTATACTATAGATTTTTTTATTTAATATTTATTATACTAGGTCATTTAATAGTTCCAACAAATTAGATAAAAATATGAATAAAAATAGTTAAATAACTAGCCTAACCTAATTACTAGCTACAATATTATTATTAATGTTATTGTTGTAATTATAGTCAATTACTAATTATCACAACATTATAATGATTACTATAATTATAATATCATATAAAATCTATTATTGAGTATTTATATTTGAGTTAATTCTTTTTTTGAAATATTAATATGAATTTATAATGAATTTCGAATTTTAAAAAATCAGTGATAATTAATTATTTAATAAATAAATACATTTAATTGTTGAGTTTTCACAAAAAAAACTAATCACCATATCATTTACTAAATGATGATAATATGTTTATTGTCTAATTATACTACTATATAATTGTAAATTGTTGATGAATAATTACTATAAGTAATTAAGGTAAGTAATTAGACCTAGGCAAGGTAGATTATTAGTTTAGGTCCAAGCCTAACTAAGCTTATACTAGCTTGTACAACTAGATTATAACTATTTGAGTTATAATTAAGTTACAACTGGGTTATAACTAAGGTAGACAACAAATGGTATTCTATCACCGAACACTTTCAAGTTTTCCTTCATTTCAACACCAAATTGAACATTTTTTATGTCCTTAGAACGCAAAATAGAGAGCTACAAAATTTTTTGAACCTAAAAAACAAAGGAACAAAACAGAGAACGTAAGAAGAGAAATAGTGATATTTTGTTTCAAATTTTGTTTCTAGACCCCCTTTACTTCTAGCAACTATATCTTACTCATTTCTCATTCATTTTGAACGATTTCAAAGGCTACAAATGTGTTGTCTCAAAATCTATAAAACTTGTTTAAAGTGAAAAATAAATAAAAAAAGTTGAAGAACTGAAGCTTCAAAATCATACTAAACACTTACTAAAAATCCAAAGCACAACCCTTTTCATTTTGAAAGGGCATATCTTCCTCATTTTCCATGAGATTCTAGCGTTTTTTACAGATTTGGATACGCCAAGTGGAAGATTACAAAGTTTCAAAAGGAATAGACCATGGACAAGAGAGTTATAATGATCCGATCGTTAAGTGTTCGGTGATAGGTTACAATTAAAACTTTTATCCTATATTGTTTGGTTTCCATTCCATGAAACTAAACTATATAAAAGAGTGCACTAGGATTATTAGAGAACACGATAAACATGAAAATCTAATAGCCATTTATGATGAGCTAATAAAAAAGGTTCAACCTTAAAGGCTAAACCAAATGAAATAGGATTTCATTTATTAATTGCCACGTGGTTTAGGTCTAGGCCTAACATAGGTGCCTAGATCTAGCCCTAATTTAAGCCTAGATTAAATGGCCTATGTTTGGGTTTAACCTAGGTGCCTAGGTTTAAAGTTAACCTATTTTTAAGCACCATGTGGCCTAAACTTTTGATGTGGATGTGCCATGTGTCATTTAACTATTTGTTGACCCCAAAATTTGTGAGCATGCCACGTTTCATTTAACTATGTGTTGAGCCCACATTTTATGAATGTGCCAATGTTAACATTGTCAATGTGCCATTAGCCAAATGTTCAATTTACATAGTTGTAACATAGTTGAAATGTTCAACTTACATAGTTGCAACCTAGTTGAAATTGTAGTTATATTTTTGGTTGATGTCATGTTTAGTTAATAGATGAAGTTCATCCATTAGTCGAATGTAATTGACAATATCCCTCGACTATATTGGTAGAACAATTTTCAATTAAATTGATAAGTAGTGGCACATAGTGGCTATTGTTGTGGTGTTGACATGTGGCATACACTTTCGACAGTAATTTCACTCTCAACTTGTACTTTTCGACATTATTGGTTAGTAGTTGCAAAAAAAAATTCCAAGTTGCAAAAAATAAATTGCAACTATATGTGTAGTTTTTTACTTGGTTTATAGTTGAACAATAGTTGAAAATGTAGTCGCAAAAGGGGGGGTTTTCTACTAGTGTAATTTGTTACAAAAGTTGTTTTGTATCTATTCTTAGGGGTTATAAAAATTTGATGGTATCTTGAATATCCATTTAGAAATGAATAGGCTTGATACCTTGTTATAGTGTTCAATACCTCATTAGAAAATGGGAAAGGACAAGCATTTGTTTTGGTTGCCTTATTAAACTTCTTAAAATCCACACAAATTCCCAATTTACGATTCTTTTTAAGCACTACGACTATGGGTGATAACCATGTAACCTCCTCTATCGGTTGAATCAACTTAACTACTAATAGTTTGTCAATGTCATGTTTGACCGCCACAACATAATTAAGGTTCAATTTGTACCTTGCTTGATGTGTTAGTGGAATTGAAATATCCAATTCAATTATGTGTTGAACCAATTATAGAGGTATGCCTTTCATATCTTTGTAAGTCGAAACAAATACATCGTTAAACTCCTTAAGTAACATTTGAAGCTCCTAAGTCTTCTCCTTTGTCAATTGTGAATTAACTTTGATGTATCATGGATTTGCCTCTATACCAAGATTCAACTTAACAAGTTACTATTCTCTAGTCAAAGTCCACTTGTTCTTGCTGGTTTCTCATCCATTTTATCATCTTGGCTATGATGGTAATAGGTTTCTGGATACACCTTGTCTTCCAATGAAACCTCTGGTTTGACACATACATCTTTTGAATTCACTATTGAAGGTTCTGGTTCTGCAACTATTTGATTTGATGTCCCTCACTCTAGATTAGATTCCCTAATGTTTTTAATTTTTGACACTCCAACATTCAACAACAAAATTGTTTCTATTGAGAGAGTAATTGTGCCAATTGAGAATAATTATGGTTTGCTTCAAGATTAGATCTTCCTTTTTATCTGTTAAGCCTTCCATCAACTCATAACAAACAAGTATTTGAGGCCTTCCGACTTCCACTCCCAATTTCTTATTAACTAATATTGTTATGACTGTTCCATTACCTCGAACAATGTTGACATTATTATCGCAGTCATGTGTAACCGTTGCATCTCTGAACCAAGGTTTTCGTAGCAACATATAATAGTTAAAATCTACAACACTATTTTTCATAATAATAATTGTGGTTATATATGGAATACCATGTATGTGAATCTTTAAATTTTTGATGATTCCTAAAAGTCTAGTCATATTCTGATTTGCCATTTTGAGGTGGTATGGAGTTGGTCTTGGTTTGGGTAAACCTAACTTTGTTGTGAGAGTTTTTATTATAATGTTCACACTTGCCTTTCCATCTATCAAAACATCCTCAACATTGTACGTCCCAACTTGTACTTAGATAACTACCATCTAGTTATCTACCTCCATAATTGTTGTGTTTAATTTAGCATGGGTTTCAACCATTGTAGTTACACTAGGCTTTGAAATCTATTTAGTAGCTATATTAGGTTTTTCAAGCTTTTGTTTCTACCATATATATTTTTAAAGATTTGGTGTTATTTTCAACAATTAACATAACCACAAAGTATAAATAGTCTCCAACATTTGTTTACTAATATCTTGGAATATTTGTTCCATAAACATAACTTTGTTAACATGATTATCATACAAACTTTGTGATACAATTGGTTTTGTGGACACTTAAAATTCTGGCAAACCTACCCAACTTGTACTCCATTGTGTTTTTTCCTTTGAAATCAGATTTTGTGATGGGTCTTTTGCTTGTATTTCCTATATAGTCTTGATAAAAGATTGTTGTACTCTGCTTTTTTTCTTAGTTAACATCAGACTTCTTGATTAGCTTTTTGTCTTTAAACACCTATTCTTTAGTAACCTTGCTCTTGGTGATGGTGTGAGCCATACTTACACAACCATGTGCGGTAGTTTCAATTTAAAAAGTTGCATCAGGGTTATTTAACTGTGGTAAGGTTATTAGGGGTTTTTAACAATTTCATAAAGGTGATGAATGCACGTGGTTGCATGCAAGGGTTGAATCATGGGCTATGCTTCAATGATAGTTTATAACTGTAAGAAATTTAGGATGCATTGAATGGTGCGAATTAGGTAATCCGCCTTGCTATTAGGAGGTAGTCGGCGAATTGGACCACATAACCAATAGTAGTGTCCAACGTCGAGAATTGAAAACCATGCAAAAATAAAGGTGTTTTCAATCTCGTAACAACCTTCACAAATAATTTCAGGTTCATTGCCAAAAGCAGGGTCAACTTGCAACAAGATCACTAGGGTGCAAAAGTTTGGAGAGATGTGATAGTACCAAGGTCGAAGGGGTTGAACTTCAAGACGAACATGCACCTTTCGAAGTTTGGGATCTTCATCACGAGGACATTGTGTTAATGTCAAATCTAAAGATGTTTCTGGAGCCGATTTTTCATTCACTTGTGCAGCTTCAGGCTCGTAAGACATGGCCATACGTAACGCCATAATTTCAAGGAAAGGAAAAGAGATTTTCAATCAAAATCAAATCAATAATGAATGTGTGGAGGACTTATTACATCGAGATGCGAGGTTGTAATTTATATATCAAGAAAAAGGAAGGAAATGTGTAAGTAACGGCCTAGAACCACGGTAAAATAAAACCTTAAAATCAATGGAAAAAATGAAGGTTTAAGTAAAATTTGTTGGGGGGAAAATGGGAAAAGGGGAAAAGGTGCTTCTCCTTCTCCTTCCATTGGCCACCAAGTAATGGAACCTTCCAAAGGCCATTAAACAAGGGAACCTTCCAAAGGCCACCAAATAATGGAACCTTTCAAAGGCCACCAAACAATGGAACCTTTCAAAGGCCACCAAACAATGGAACCTTTCAAAGGCCACTAAGCATGGAACCTTTCAAGGGTCACTATGTAATGGAACCTTCCATTGGCCACCGAGTTGAGATTTTCTTTCCTTTCTTTCGTTCTCCTTTTCTTTAAGAAGGCAAATTCGGATCATTGAGGCTCTTTTTTTTTCCCTGAGATAATTTTCAATTCAAATCTTGAAAATACTTGTTCCCACAACCTTGTTGAAGAAGAAAATAATGATTAGTCTTGGTAGATGGTAGGAAGGAGTGTAGATTGGACATTTGTAATAGTTTTGAAAGAAGGAAGTGAGTTAGGATAGTGTTGGGAGGTTGAAATTTCACAAAAGTCTCACAAACCCTCTCGGGTTTGATGTCATAACTTCTTACTAGTTTAGTTGTAGAGCTTAGGATTCGGTAGCAAGGTGCGCCTTGTAATTAGCTTTATAAAGAGCTAAAGTAAACCAGATTTGAATAACATATGTGTTAGGAATAATATTTCAAGTGATTGGTGGTCTATAGTCAAGTTGAACTTACTATTTTTATAAAACCCTCTCAGGTTTAGTGGCATAGCTTATTACTGGTTTAGCTGTAAAGCTTAGGATTTAGTAGGAAGGTGCACCTTGTAATTAATTTTTTAAAGAACTAAGGCAAGCCAGATCTAAATAACATATGTGTTAGGAATAATATTTCAAGTGGCTAGTGGTCTGCAACTAAGTTTAACATGGTGTTGAACCCTTAAAGGTTGGTTTAAATGAATGATAATTTGACATAAAATTTTAGGATTTGAGGTGTTTGAGTTTGAAAAATAGATCTATCAATTCTAAATCGTAAACAATGCATAGGAGGTGAGTTACTTAATTTTAATTACAAATGAAATTTAACGTTTAGAAATACACTTGCATTTTTCCTTCACCAGTAATGTATGTACTTTCAAGTATAGTCATTTCATAGAACTAAGAGTAGAAGGACAGGAAGTCGTTTCACATTGTGGTGTGTCTGCCAAGAGGTGATGCTATTAAGGTGATTAATGTTTATTTTGCATATTGTTGCAACCTTAGCCTTGTGCTCACAACCAAGGCAAAGGGCTTGCAAAGGTGCGAGCCAAAAGGAAGCCCGTGAATCAAGGCAAAGAGGTTGCAAGGGTGTGGGCTAAGAAGAAGTTTGGGAGTCACATCACATACTCCCAGGAGTGTAAGGGAGTGTAAGAAAGTGTGAGGGAGTGAACCCTCACACTCCCAAAGCAACTCCCACTTTGGGAGATGGACTCCCAATGGACTCCCAAAACTTCAGAGAACAATTTCAGGGGTCAAACCCAATGGCTTGTGGCGTTTTTTATATCATTGGAAAACCCTTGGAACGTAGATGTCTGAAATGGGTTCGCATTACTCATTTGGACATCTGAAACAGAAATTATGGCCAAAAGAAGGGATGGGAGTCAAACTACTAGTTTAACTCCCGACCAGAAAAAGTTGGGAATAGACCCGATTTACTTAACTGCACAGGGCATGTAACATACCGTTGGAAAGCTTTCGATGAGAGCTATAACTTTGCGTTAAATTGCATTTCGATCCGAGGTCTGTTCACAAAATTATGGGGCTCCAAAGTTGCAAGAATCCTAACCGATGCGATTTCGGGACTCCCACTCGGGAGTCCTGGGAGAGAAAAGCCATTTGGATGTAGGCTCCGTGGCCAGCCATAGAGTATACTATAAGGGGGAAGGTGGTGGCTTCCCCCTAGTCTGGGCCGTGGTGAGTCTAGTGTGTCCAGGTTGCTTGTGGTTTGTCCTAGCACCAAAGGTGCTCCAATTACGCACTAACCACTTTGTGTGGATTGTGTGCAGGCCCATGTGAGTGAGTGAAGCTTGTCAACTCTTCCTAGTCCCATCCTGGAGCTCCAACACGCCCCTCTACCCCTCAAAATGTTGTGAGCTAGGGAGTGTGGCCTGACTCCTCCTTCTTCCATTGTCTTCTACTTGGACTCACATTTGGGTATTCCAAGGAGTTAGGAGTGTGTCACATATGGTGGGAGACTAAATTTGTTGGAGACCATTGGTGTTGGAGGGAACTTTGATCAAGAAGCAACATCTTATGTACAAGTCAAGAAGTTATACAATCCCAAATAAGTTTTGATTTGTTGCACTTGTGTTTGAAATTTTAGATTGAGGAGCAAAAAAGGAGCACGTTAAGGCTTACAAGTACTTATCCTAAACCCTCCCAAATATTGTTTCGTAGTTCAATTTGAGAAATCATGTTGAATGACAAGGAAGTTGTCCCAAGTTCTCTTGTGTGTTGGTTGGGGATCCTTGAGTGTGTAGTTGTTTTGAATTTTCTAGAAAATGTTTTGTTAATGGTGAGGTCAGGTTAATCACCAGCGAGACCATTTGTGTTGTTGAGCCTAGAGGTGGTGGGAGTGATGACCCATTCTTCCAAAGTGTGATGTCGCAACCCTAGCCTTGGCTCGCGACCAAGGCAAGGGGGTTGCAAGGGTGCGGGCCAAAAGGAAGCCCGAGAGTCACATCAAGACTCCCGGGAGTGCAAGAAAGTGTGAGGGAGTGGA
>Ga0116231_10010678_pt1 | contig 14590 bp, 5 predicted proteins | sample S1TSphgellanicum_2_FD_89695 | JGI IMG/M metagenome (GOLD analysis project Ga0116231, IMG submission 89695) | Host-associated microbial communities from peat moss isolated from Minnesota, USA - S1T2_Fd - Sphagnum magellanicum MG | ecosystem: Host-associated > Plants > Peat moss > Unclassified...
GAAATTTGCATGGAACCTTTTGTGAGCTTGGTAAGTTTCTTATTATTCATGCTTGTAATGGAACACATATTGAAAAGCTTGGTATATATGCCCCATGAATGCCATACCAAACAATATTTTTTAATGTAAAAGATTAGGTCTAGCATGTTGAATAATATTGCATAATAATAATTACATGTTATAACAAAGGAATGCATTCTCCTAAACCTTTTTTTGGCATGAAATTTTGCACAAATGTCAAAAATAGAAATAAAAAGAATATTATTTTGCATTTTTCCCATATTCTAGGAAAGAATCATCAAATTTCAAAAATCAAGTCTCTTTTTCAAAAAAATCACCACATTTCTATTTGGGTTCTAAAGGGGGATCTTTTTTTATAACATTTTTTCAACTTTTTGGACAAGTTGTAGAGACCTACCCCCGTTTAATGTTAAATTCCTCTAGGGATGCTTGCATACAACACATGAAAAAATTGGAAAAAACAATCACTAGTTCTCCTTGTAAGTTTCTTTACTACTCAATAATGTTTACCATGCAAAGCACACCAACTTGGCCCAAGAAAAGAGCCTAATTAAACAATTTGGGCATGTTTTGATTTGACCTCCTCACAAACCATTTGACATAAAAAAGGCAAGGTTAGGGAAAATGAAGCTTTCAAATGAAACTCAATTATTTTTTTGAACTCCTCAAATGAAAGGTGAAGAAAAAAAATTCTAACATAAAAAAGTTTCTCCTCTTTATGTTTGCTTGGGAAATAGGAGCTCCACACAAAAGAGAGGATCAAATGATTAGGGAGTCAAACCCAATATGAAACCCTTATTTTTAAGCCATTATAATCCCAAAGCTGGCAAAATGTTTTCTAAACCCATCCATGAAACATAACTTTTAAACCGATCATAACCATAATGATTTTATTGTGGCTAACGTTTTGCCATTTTTAAGCCTAAAAAATGGCATTTTGATGTATGCAAAAGATTTTGCATGAAAAGGAAAAGGCCTAAATTTTCCAAATTGTAAGAAACCAATTCTGAAAATCTCATGTATAAGATCAATTTGGTTCATTTTTCTTGTGCATGATCAAGTTTTTGGTGGCATGACAAAATAGGGGGGGAAAAAAAAACATTGAGCTACAAAAGCTAAACACCATGACTAATAGAAAATTGAAAATAAAGTGAAATAGAGGACAATAAAAAAATCTATCTATTAAAGAAGGTAGTTTGTTTTGTTTGTCATGTTGATGTCACTCAAACCAAGTGCCTCCCATTGCACAACTGGTATTGTTGGAAAGCCTTTGGTGAATAGGGGTGCATGAAGGTGATTCCATATTGTTTGGACTTATGGTGTGGGAATTATTGAATATTCAATCATTTTGTCAAAGAAAATTCAAGAAGATCAAAACTAAAATTTTAAAGCAAATTGAAGTGAACTCTTTGTAATATTGGAAGGCCCTTGATGATTGGGATTTCTTAGAGTTGACTTTATAAATTTTAGACTTATGGTGATTGAATTTTGAGTTATTTTTATCATTGAAAGTTAAATTAAGTTACAGAAACTAGAAAAACTATTTGGGTAACAAGTTCAAACTTGGGCCAACAAAAAAGGTCACATGATTGATGAGAATACACTATGCCAAAACATGGCAAAGATGACTACACACATGATTGGGTTTGTAGTTGTAAATGCCATCGAATATATATATAATTTTTTCCCACCTTTTAAAAACATAATGAATCAATAAAAATGGTATAAATGTTGTATTTATTACCATGTGTTATATTTATTTGTAATTATAAAACATATTTTGAAATAAAATATGTTATCTATGAAACATAAATTATTTTCAACATTTGAAAATTTATAAAAAGCATTAAAATTATTTAAATGTCATAATTATTAATTTATACACATATTTTTTATTTCATAAAAAAATATCAAATTTTATTATGAGTAATAAATTTTAATCTTATATTTTTTTCCAATTCATAAAATGTGATTTAATACATATAAAACATTTAAAAATTCCAAGTTGTATGACCAAATATTTTGATAATTACTAATTTGATCAAATTTTATATTCTTTGCTACCCATCACATGGAAACATGAAAAACAATGCCATTTGGGGCATGTGGATTTTTTTTGAAATTCATTGGATATCACTAATGAGAATATATTTCATTATTAATGTCAAAAAACCCCAAAAAAATATTCATTTAAATAAATTTTGGAGCAAGAGTCTCAACTTATAAGTTTTAATTATATTTTAAGCATCAATTATTTATTTAATTTTATGGTTTCAAGAACTTTGGTATTTTTTTTTCCATTTTTTGGAAATTAAAAAAAAATGAAAACCATTCCCCAAATTTTGTTTTAGCCACTATCCAGAAATTCACATTAAATAATTAATAACTCTAACGAAAAAGTTCTAAAAATTATAAAGTATTAGTGATTTATTTGTGTAATAATTATGTGTTTAATCATCTACAAGTTTTAATATGCTTACATCACAAAATTCCTTAGGCAAAATTTTAATATTATTATAATGAATCTTAGATTTATGTTATTTATTAAGTTTTTTTTCACATCATTGTTGTGTGTTTTTCATTTTATTACTTTATTGTTGATAAAATGGTTGTTGAAAATATATAAACATAATGAAATTCTTTTTTGACTTATTAATTGCATGATTATGATGATGAAAAGAATAATGGTTTGTCATTTTACCATTATTTTCATGACACAAATGCAAAATTTTACCATTCAAAGATATTTAAGATTTATATCATTTTAAGTAATTATTATGTGTATATTGATACTATGATAGTAAAATATAATTTTAAGATTTGTTAAAATAACTAAAAAATAACATTTGATCCAAATTACGCTATATACCAATTCCTTTTTTTTTACATAATCATTTTTCCCCAGGAAGTTTGTGATGTACTAGGTACATATGTTTACCTTTTAGTTTTTTTCCCTTTTAATTTTTTTTAATGTTTGAAATTGTATATTATTAAATAATTATATGGTGTTCATGAAGAAGAGTTTAGTCACGTATTCTTATCCATGAAGATTTTTAGTCATGTAATCATTCCCATGGTTACAAAAATACGACTAGGTACAAAAACATGGCATATATGATTACATGACTAAAAATGGTCAGTAGTCATATTTGTCATTGTCATAAATGTCAAGTTTTGGCATAGTGATAAATCAATACAAATGAATATTCATAGTGTTGCCCAACTAAATTATTTAATTGATTACAACAAAAGGTCCAAAAGTTTGGTAATTAGGTCAAGCAACATCGAGACATCTAAAATTTAGATGTGTATCAACTTGGAAGGTTCAAATTCATAAGAACCATTCAATGAACATATAAATGCACAACATTCTCAATTATTTCTTTTGCTCCTAATGGAACTATCCATATGGAAATCGGCCCTTTTACAATTATTTTAAATATTATTTAATATGCAATTTGCAATTGGCAAAAACTTTTGTGAATGCTTGTAGCTTGTAAGATGGTTAGTGGTTGACACACATTGAAAATGGTGGCTTACTAGCAAGATGCACTTTTTTCTCATTGTGTTTTAAAGTTAACTAATCATCTAACAAATGTTATGTAATTATTTCAAACATATTCTTTCTTTTACAATGATTTTTTTTGTTTTGCAATTTGTTTATGATTTAACGTTTGTGATTCCACCTTTAGAAAAAAATTCCAATGAAATTATAATGGCACAAATTCACCATATATCAAAAACACTTGTAGAAAACCCCCCTTTTTGACCAAAAACATTTCAATTAATTGTGATTTACAACTATGTTGCAGCTGGAATTTTTTAATTTTTAAATAGAATAATGGCAATTACCAATTAAATTGACTCATCAACTAAATTGGTATATAGTTGGAAGTAGTTTTCAACTACGTGACATTTTGCCAAGTATTCCATTCAATATTCTAAGCATCAAGAATGTCTCCAAGTTGAAATGTCTATTATGTTGGTAAATAGTGAAAAACATGTCTTGACTAAATGTTTTCCAATTGGCACATAGTCAAGAAGTTAACTAATGTTCAACTATTTTGATGACACCATCAACACATATATGGATGATAAAATGTATCTTAACGGATGGATGAAATACAATTTCATTTACAACTTTGTTACAATTATCTTTCAACTCAACAAAACAACTAATATCTGACTTTGCTTTTATACACACGACATATGTTAATATTTATGCTAAATTATGATAACATTAAATTACATGTAAAATTAAAGTGTATAAATGAATAAGTTATATGTGATATTTTTTTGTAATGCATATAATTTTTGAATAAAATTTCTTGAATATGAATTAATAATTTAATCTTGTATATATTCATACATGTAATATTTGATTTTTCCATAGACCAAATTTATTTTAGGACATATCAAATAATGATATGTAATTAAGGATTAAGTTGTGGAATCTTGATGTTTATTCATTTCATTTTGTGTGATAGTTTAATATTTATTAAAAATTATGACCAAAATTCATCAAACATTGAAATACATGTAAATTTCTTTGCAAAAATCAGTGATTATGTATGATCATTGATGTAAATATGTTTTTGTGCATTTAATTAATAATAATTAATAAATTGAAATAAATTATTTTTAAAATTTGAAATATAAGTTGAGAATAATGCATATGTTCAATAAATGTAATTTCTAATTTCTTTGTAAATCAAATTTAGCTTTCAACATATCAAGTAATGATAGATGACTAAAATTTTGTGGAACTTTAATGTTTAGTCATTTTTATACATATGATAGCTTATAATTTTTTTTAAATATCAAAATTCATTAAACTAAAATCACTTGTAAATTTTATTTATAAAATGAATGGTTATGTACTATGCAAATAGTTTTTTCATTTAAATAATAAATTATATATTAAAATATTTTTTAATAAATTGAAGTATAAGTATAAAATAATGTGTATTGAAGTACAAGTTAATAACAATATGTTCAGCACATGTAATAATAGTTATTTCTATGTAATTTAAATTTAAATTTGCAACATAAATAATCAAACATAACTATGATTATTTAGAATTGATGTAGTTGTTAATTTAATGTTTAATTAATGTAATCTAATGATTATTTGGGAATAATTTGATAATTAACAGTATGTTACTATTGGTTTGAATATATCTTAAGTCTATTTATTTCATTATGAATTTATTTTATAGTAATTAATAATAATAATTGGCATTGTTAGTAGGAACATTTAATAAACAATTTTATAGTTTCAAAAAATCTCTTCTCCTTCCACCCTACTTTTTCTTTAGCTTTTTCATTCATATCTTGTTTTAATTCTTCTATTGTTTGATGTGTGTAAGTTTTATTTTGCACATTTGTGTGACATTTTTTTTCTTGTATATTTTCTTGTTTGTCCTTGGTGCTAGGGCAACATGGTGTCTCTCACATTGTAGCTATTTTTGCATCTTTCATCACACCTACTATTTGCACCTATTTATGTCTTTTATTTTCCCCGCATGCTCCCATTTCCACTTCTTTTCCAAGTTTCTTTCCTCACTTTTTAAATTTTGTTATTGTTTCATGTGTGCAAAAGTTCTTTTGTTATGTTTTTGTTTTGTAATTTTTTTCCATGCAAGTTTAGCACTATTAAATTTATTTCAATATTTTTACTATATTTTATCTTTACTCAATGTACATTATATTAATTTATAGTAGTTACAACAAGTTAGTTAATAATACAAATAATAATATTTAAATAACAACTTAGCTTATATTAGTTACAATAGTTTTTTTTTATAAGTATTTTTAAAAGCATTAAAAAAATTTACTATAGTGAATTATGTCAATTAGTAATGAATAATGTCAGTTAATAATGGAACATGATGATTATATAATGACCTTATAGTGACATAAATTTAGGCAAGTGAAATGATTAGGGTGGGGTGAAAGTATTTCACTTTTAAAGTCCCATAGTGATTTAGACTAATGAAGTGCACCCCATTTTTGGACTAGTGTCCAATCATAAACCATTTGAAGTTTTAGGATTTTTACATGTTTTTTAGGGTGGGTATTTTGGTTGGAAACGATTTGAGGTTTTAGGTTTTTGTCACAATTGTGCAATGTGTTTATGGTCTTCTCCATGAATCCCTTAATGTTACCAAAAAATTTCAAGTTCAAATTTTTTTTGGTGCTCAAATCTTAATGGAGAATCTTGCCCCTTTTGAGGAGGTCATTTCCATTTTATTACAAATAGTGTGCAAAATAATATAAGGTACAACTTATTAAAAAACCATATAAAATATAATTTATTTCAATGTAATTAAGGTGTTTACAATTCATTATGAGAATATATCTAAAATATACCTAAACCATGCCATTATTTCATAGCAAATTTAAAAGTGTCTTTTTATTTTAGGTGCTTCCAAAAATATACAAAAAGTGAGCTCCCAAGGCCCCTCACAACCTTGTTTCTTACTATATAGATAAACATGCATTGTAAGAAAAATGCTTCTAATGGTAATTGGATCATGGATCCAAAGTGTATGCTTGAGAAAAAAGAGATTTCTTGTGGTCAATTTTTTACAACCATTATCCTCCAATAGTTGAATAGTGGTCAAGCATCAAAAAATAGACAAAAACTTGTTCAACTTGAAGTGAAAGCACACTATGGGGGAGCCAAGATTGTTGTCACATTGTATTGTTTTTAAGTGGTCCCATAATTGAACTTCAACCATGTCATTGTTATAAAGGATTTTCACAATGTTTTTGCATATTATGGTAAGTTAAAACCCAAAGAAGTCAAATGCCAAAGAAACTACATTTTTTTTTTCATATGATGTGATGTTAGAGTATATTTTTGTGTCAAAAAAATATATGTCACACCATACTATAAAATGTAAATATAATCAAGAAAGGATTGAAATGATTTCAAGTCTTTATGAAATTTATAGTATCTACTAAACATTTTGATTCCATGTGATTGGAATAAGTTTATGAACCGTGTGAAGAGTTTGATCATTATCATATCACAAATTGATGTTTTTCAAGGTGATGACCATAAGTATGTGATAAATTAACATTCTAACAAACAATCACTTTCCAATGGAAGATGACAAGATATGTGAAATGGCTCATTTTTTAAATTTTCATTTCAAACATTTTTTGGTTGACTAATTTAAACCCAAACCTAGTGTAACCAAAAACATAAATGGGCTTTATTATATTACACATAATATAAAATATAACCATTTTTCTTTGAATTTTATCTTTGAATTTTTTTTTCAAATAATATTAGATAACATTAACTTTGCGAAAACCAAAATATCAAGCCCAAACATTAAAAGTGAAATCCAAAATTAAATGTAACATTTTGCAGGTGTCATGAAACTATTTAAATTGGCCCCCCATAATGTGTTTTCACCCTTTGCAACTATTTTAACCTATTGAATAAATGTAAGCCAATGATTGATTATGAGGATTTCCAACCCCTATATGAATCTTTGAAACGTTGATTTGACCCCTAAAAACATTGGTTGAAAATTAGATAAAAGCTTAAAATGTAGGAAAAGATGAGGTGTGTGTGGCTTGTGGGGTGGGACCCAATTGTGAGTTCTTTCTTTTGCGTGAATGCATGCTATAGTGTAGACAAAAAATTGTCATAGTTTGACAAGTTTCAATACCTACATGGAACTTTGATATATCATGGTGGATGTTTGAAAAACATTTTGTAAGAATGTTTTTCAATTAATGGTGGTTTACATCCCAATATATCATTGTATTATTAAATTGCAACAAATATGAACAAATTTATTAATTGGAGTGGTTATCAAATCTTCCAAGTATTCCATTATAACCTTTCCATTGTAATTAACTATTAAGTTTTTTATCCAAAATTCCAACTTTGTCTTTCTCAATTGTGATGAAGTCACAATTGTGGATAACATAAATTGGGCATGTGTGAATCTTTACATTATGCATGATTCTAATATCAAATACTATTGTTGTTGAATGCACAATAAGGGTGCAAACGGGATAACAAGAGCCACACCCACTTGCTTTTAAAATCGTTTTTAGGGAATATTCTTTTAAAAATCTTCCCAAAAAAATCTATAATTTTTATAATTTTTTAAATATTATTATATCAAAGTTTATGTAAAAGATTTCAAAATATATATATAATTTTCACAAGTTTTGAAATCTATTTATAAGTCATTTTAATGTTAAAAAACATTTGTTATAGTGTTCAATGAGTGTTTTTGAGAGTTTATTATTCATTGGATTTTTTCAAATTAATTCACATTTTCTAATGATATATTATGAACCTTACTATATAAAAAATTCTTATACTTTCAACACCAAATTAAATTACCACTTCTAAACATGAAAAACTAAACACTAGTTACACTTGTTGTGATTCATGTTAGTCTGACTACACCCATAAGTGTTTTTTGGATATGGGGCTAATAAATTGACTTTGTTGATTATGAACTCCTTCATAACAAAATGAGACTAGAAACAAAAGGTCATTACTTCAAGGTTGGTATGTTTTGGTGATAATGGGGTCAACATTTTCCAAGGCCTTAAATCAAGAATGATAGTCTAAATCCAATGTTATTATGTTACATTTGTCATCGATGTGCATTATATGGTTCATTAAAAAAAAATTGCAATACAAACCTTTTCAAACGTGCCTTTGGTTTTTTCACATTGAATTTTTTTACAATGTTTATATAATAACTTTAACCATAACCCCAAAAAGAATTTGGGGTTTACCAAATTAGCAAAGATCATGGAAACTAATGAAAATAAAATTATATGCCAAATCAAAACTAAATGAATATTGTCACAACCCTAACATCGGGTTTGTGATTAAGTGTGGAGTGTAAAAACATGTGAGGCTTTGAAAGAGTATGTTCAGGAATGAAACACATTCTCACAAGTGGGGCAAAATGCAAGAGAATGAGCCCAATGACTCCCAAAGTGCACTCCCACTATAGGAGTTCATGCATTCATGCGGGATTATATTCAAAGCTTTAGTTGAAAGGGAAAACAAGCACCAATTTGGGACCTCAAAATACCATTGGAAATGTTTTTAAATGTAGCTACCTAAAATGCCCTTGCATCATTTGTTTAAACCTAAAATGCATGAGTTATACTCAAAAGAAGGGTCGAAAGTCAAATTGAAATTTTCACTCCCAACCACAAATCCTTTTAAAACAAAGGCTAAATAAACTTTGATTGGGGTGTGCCATACACCATTGGAAATATCTCTTTGACAGCTATAAGATATTTCCCTTGCATGCTCCAAACAAACTTGATTTGAAAAATATATAAATAGCAAAAAATTTGGGACAATAAAAGTCCCACTTGGGAGTCCTAAGAAAAAGTCTCATTTGGATGTAACCCCCATAGAAAGTCACAAATTATATTATGGGGAAAGGGGTGATGCCTCCTCCCAAAGGTTACAGGCCGTGTAAAGTTTAAACTTCAAGTAGTCCCTATTAAGTTTATCGCACCATTTGTGTCCAACTTACATTAATCGCCTTCTTTGTTTAGGTGTGCAGGTTAATTTCATATTGAATTCTTGCTTGTGAGTTCATTATAGTCCCATCCTAGAACTTCAACATGCCTTCTTGCCCTAGAAATGCTACAAACTAATTAAAAGCATGCCCCAATTTAATTTAATTTTTGTTGTTTCATTATGGGACCCACATTTAGGTCTTTCAAATAGTTTGGGGGTACATCAAATATCTATAATTACTCCTATCAAACATGTGTTGACTAAATACCACATGGGTTCAAATTCTTTAAAATGTACCAAAATCCTATCACAATGTCACCCTTTTTAATATATTTTAACCTAGTTTTTTCTAACCATATAAAGACATATTTATGAATGATTATGATGGAATCTAAAATTTTAATGGTCTAAAATATGGTACTTATGAAATATTTAACATTTAAAAAAAAATTAGTTTTGATGGGGACCAAAATATAGTGGGGAAAAAAATTATAATAAAAACTAGGTCATTTTTGTCTTGGTTGGTACACCTTAAAGGATTTTCACCCAAAACAAATGGCCTAAATTAGTATAATAAAAACTTAAAGGTATAATATTACAGTATATAATCTAAACTAAGTAACATAAACCTAGTCTAATTAAACTAATACACCTATAGTTAACTATAGGCTATAGTTTATAAATTATGTAATAATATTATTATAATTAATTAAACCATCCAACAATTAGCTATATCTATAATAATAATTGATATAACTAACTCCATTATTATTATTATTATATAATATTGAAATCAATAAAAATAAAATAATTATCTATAAAGTTAATGGTAATAATAGTATAATTATTTATTATATATGTTGCTATTAATATTATTCAATATATTCATATTAATGAAAATATAAATATTATTGTTACCTATTAGTTATTATTAGGTTAATATAACATAGATGTTAGGTAATACTTTTATCTAGCTTGCAACTAGGTTGGTCATATTTGTAACTAATTTGTTTATCCCATATGTTTTATCTTCCATTCCAATTTTAGACATTATATAAATGGGTGCATTAGACATGTTCACAAACCAAGCACCCAATGCCATTTGGGATGAGCCATTAAAAGAGGTTCAACCCTATTGTTAATCACAACAATAAAATAAGATTATACTAAACCTACCTATTTAGTGTAAGCCTAACTACTTACGTATATACCTAGGTGCAATTACCATGTGTCAACATCTAGTTTGCCTAGGTTGCCTAGGTCGCCAAACTAACCTAGACTACCTAAGTGGCCTACCTACTTACCTACCAAGTCAAGTCTCCAAATTTGAATGGTCATATCCTTAACATGTGTCATAAATTATATGGTCATCAAAATAGTTGCATGTGCAACTATAAAGATGCAATTAATCATAGATGTAAAATGTATAACCATTTTGTATAAATTATATAACCACACTATATATATTGTTGCATGCAACTGCATGTGAGCTACAACTTGTCCAAAACAACTACAAGGAATCTTAGTTGCATGTGATTCTTGTAAAAACATGATTTTCTTCTAGTGTTAATGTGAAAACATTGTTGGGGTTGAACGTGGTGATGCCATTTTTTAAAGGCAATAATTCTATAATTAAGTTTGCAAAATTTCTTTTGTCTATGATTTCATAACAATAATCAAGATTTGTGAAGGGGATGTATACCACATGTACTATGACAACTAGTCTTCTTTTCAATGTGATGTGTTCACTAATTTCATTGGCTTGATCATATCTATTTATTTAAAACATTAATCTTTGCTAGTATATAGATTTGAACATAGGAATTGATCATTTGGCTTTTAAATTTGTTGGGTAACACATTTGGGCCATGTTTTCAAATCAAATTGGGGCATCTATTTTTGTTGCAAGGGACATATATGGAAAGGTGGAGCAACCATGTCAAAAAGCTACCGCTTAGCTTATTGCAAAGTTACAATGTTTTTGTAAAAGATTTAATGGATGCATTAAGAGTTGTTTATCCACAATATTGGTTACAACTAAAACCTAAAAAAAGGTTCAATGTTCATTTGACAAATCATTAGGGTAACATTTTGTTATCCTAAGAAGATAAAACTTGAGGTAGTATGGGTTCGAAACTTGTTTTCAAATGTTACTTTTGACCTTCAAAATTTGTGTTTGAGTTTAGCATAATAAACAATGTTAAGTTGGCAATCTGCAAACCTTTTGATGTGAACATGTTAACCAAATTGTGGAGAACCTTTATTTCTCTTGGATTCTTGAAAAAAAGATCTTAAAGTACATCAAGTTGGTTGAACTTGCAATTGTGCAAGTAATTGGTTTGTTGAGGATGAATGTTGTTTTTCTATGCTAAATTTCATGAAAACTAAATTAACCATGCATTTGGAACTTGTCATTCACATGTTCATTCAAAAGTCTTCATTTTGCAAAACTTTCCTTTTTGAACAACAATGGATGAAAGCATGGTAAAATATATAATTCAATTACCTTGGCAATCTACTAGTTAAGCTAACAAGAAATAGGAGTAAAACCCATCATAAAATTATTATACATTTAATATTTTTACTTGAATGATGAAAAACAAGATACTTTTTCACTATTATGAATCAATTTTTAAATTTTAAGTTGTAAAAGTAAGTTTCAAGTAGACTTTTTTCTATGTGTAAGTAGCTTTTGAAGCCTACTTTTTGCAATGTAACATTTGTTTCAAGTATGTGTCAAGTATATTCTACCAAAGAAAAAGTAAATTTTATTTATTTTGTTTCTTTTAAATATACAATGATCTTTATGTTATAACTTCACACAAATCTATTCCATTAAATTTTCTAGAAAAAGTACTTTTGAACACCATTTTGGCCAGTCAAATTCAAAAGTACAAAGTTTTTCAAATTTTGTATTCAATTTAATACAAACCCAATGGAAAGCATCATAGTTTCAAATGAAATTTAAGTAAAAATTGAATCTACTTTCTCTTTTTAAACTTGATATTTTTTCATCAAAATTTTTTGTATAAAATACCATGCTTTCACCCCAATTTAAAATTGGAAAGACACTAGAACTCCATATGGTGCAAAAAGTTAAAGCTTAAAGCAAGAGTTTAATGGTTGAAAGGTAGTTCATGGCAAGGTTGCCAACTTCCAAGTTTTTTTTCTTATATCCTTCCTATACCTTCTTGTTTTGAAAATTTTGTTTGGAATTTGAATACATGGTTGCTGTTACAATGTTTTGGACTTCTTGTTCATGCAAACAACTACAACCACCTATTTAAATTTTGGTTAATAGAATGAAGATGTTGCCCATTGTTTCCATTATCTATGGTTATTTAAAATTTGTATCCAACCCCCTTGCTTGGGCTTGTAGGATTTGTCTTTGTAGTCAATATTACTAACTAATGATTTCTTTTATGCAAGTTAAACTTTATGTTGGAATGGCCAAGACCTTTTTTGGTTAATTCAATTCCCCCATATCGCACGTTGCCAAAATTTGGATTTAAAATAAGATTCACTTGCAAAAAACTTGAGTAAGAATAATGCATTGTGATTATAATTCTGATTCAATATAGTTCCTTTAACAAATTAAAATTGATCATTTTATTTCTTTTATTTTAAAAAAACTACAAATTTTACCACCATGTAGTTAAGATATAGGCAAGAATTATTTTCAAGAATTTGTAGTCAAATTCCAAAAATAAAATAATATTTAAATTAATTTAAATATGCCCTTGTTCCCTTTTGGATGTTGTTTAATTTAAAGATTAAATTTCAAGAACAATTTAGTTGATTGGACTTAATATCATAATATGATGTTAAAACCCTACACATGCATAAAACAATTTAAATGTTTTATTCTTGTTACTTATGCATGAAAATTCATTATGTTGAGTATAAGTACCACATAAGGTATTAGTTTTTGTTGTGCAATGGGTGAAAACATGAAAAAATGAACTAATTGCACCAAGGTTAAAGTCTTTTCCAAAGACTACATTTTCCATGTGGTAGTTTTCTATTGGTATATGTTGCATTTTTCACATAGTTTTTCAAACTGAATATCAAATTTGAAGCCAAATATGACATATGACATATAACATGATTAAAAAACTTAATTATTTTTGCATCAAGTCTTACATTATATTCAAATCTATAACTTTACTTTGAACCATGATTACAAATTCAAAACTATAATAATGCTTGAGGATGTTTGAATATCAAAATCTAAAAGGGTATACATATTTTTATTTTTTTAATATTTTGAACACATGGATCCCTTCTTGTGGATATATCAAAGTTCACAAAAAAAATTGAAATGATTTGGTGAACATTTGATAAGGAGAAACGACTTTTGAAGCAAAAAACCCACTTGTCCACATGTTTTTCTTGAGTGCTTTAAACATATAAAACGACTCTTGAAACATGGTGAATTTTCATGAAAATTTTGTAGTTGCAATTTTGAAAGTTTAAGACTTTATTTTAAAAATTAAACAAATGTTTTTGATATATTATGTAAACTCATAGTGATTTTTCAAAAATTCAAAAAATAGTTTTTAAAGACTATCCATACACTTTGTGGCTCCTTATTTCATGTTTTCATGCACCCAATGTGCACATCAAAAGCCATTTTCCAAATGAAACAAGAAGATAAGTTGAATGTCTACCCATTCATTAATATAAATTTTCTTCATATAAAGAGACATGTTCTTGAAATTTGACTAAGAAAATGTCAACCATTAAGTGAATTTTTAAAACAAAATTTTCCCTTTTATTTCAAAAAATGTGCTTTTCTTGTGTAAATTTGACTACTTTTATATCATTAAAAAAAAAAATCCCCTTCAAAGGCCTCCATGAAAAATAATAATGGAGTTTGCAATATTTGAAAGAAATTCAAATCTTCCCAAGGAACCTAAGATTTTATTAATACCCACAAAGATGTAATTTGATTATAGAAGAAAAATTACAATGTTTATCCACAAATGTCATTGATGCATTCATCAATTCCCTATACTCATTAATAGTTGCATATTATGA
>Ga0116231_10010679_pt1 | contig 14589 bp, 8 predicted proteins | sample S1TSphgellanicum_2_FD_89695 | JGI IMG/M metagenome (GOLD analysis project Ga0116231, IMG submission 89695) | Host-associated microbial communities from peat moss isolated from Minnesota, USA - S1T2_Fd - Sphagnum magellanicum MG | ecosystem: Host-associated > Plants > Peat moss > Unclassified...
AAATTTAGTCAAATTTACAATAGAAACCAATTTTTTTCCTGATTTTTGGTTTCTTTATTTAAAAGAAGACACAAAACTTTGCAACAAAAAAACACTAGAAGCAATAAGTTATTGACATAAAAATAAACACAAAAAGATTCCATGAATAGAATGTCAAATTCCAAATGAGTTTTGAATAATCCAATAATAAGGAGAGAGTATGTTTCATATTGCAAGGAAGACATCATGATCATGACGAGCTTTCACTAGGAGGGATGGGAAAGCTTGGGTGCTACCATCATCTCCTCCCTCCCTCTTCTAATTTAACTAACACTTTGGGGGCTACAATGGATCAAATATAATTACAATAAAGAAGTTGACTTGGTTTGGTTATAGTGAGGTGCTTGTTTAGGCTCCTCCTTGCCAAATCGTGATGTAGAAAGCATTACATTACCCCAAACGTTATGTGCTTGCCTCAATGATTTTTACCTCTATATGTATACAACAAGGGTTATAGTATTAGTATATTATTATATAAATGGCGTTGAATAGGGTTGTGTGTAGTGTGAAAAAAAAATTGTTATGGTCAATGAAATTGTTGGATTTGGTGGTTTGTATTATGTTTTTCTTTAGTTGTTTTGAGTAAACTAACAGTTAAATGTGAAAGGGATCATTATTTTCAATATTCATGACAATACCCTACATTGATGTCAAGTTTGACACAAATTAATTAAAATTTTCAATGTTGAAATTTTTTGCAAAAAAAATTGTTGATATGTTTGAAAATGCATCAAATGTGTGTTTTTCATTTTAGTTTTTCATAGTAGGATGTACCACCTCACAAGTAAATTTGGTGGTCACTTAACAAATCAAATTAGACATTATTTGAAACCATCATCGAAATACATAAAATGAAAAATGAAATTATTTTTTCTTTACCTTCATTTATTCAAATGCATCAATTATGCATTTGAAATTGAAAGGACTTATAATTGTTTAAAATGCTCCTTACTATATATGAATAAAAACTCTTTAAACCCCCTTGATAGTTTCCTCTTCCTTTTATTGATATCATTTATGACATCTTAGTATAGACATAAATATTTTTAATTATTTAAATACAACCTTGTAAATTACAATTTTCCTTATAATGTTTTTCATTAAAATTGAAAAAATTTATACCCATCTCAATGCCCAAATAAAAAATTCTTTTGTAAATAACAACAGTCGTGACATCTTTTTGGTACACCTTAACTTGAAGATACCCTTTCAAGTTTCTTATAAGGACCATATATTTGAAAATAAGTTTCTTGCCACAAAATTTAGCATTACCCACCAAAATACATTTAATCACATGCATCACTTACTCATCCAATGAAATTTTTTATTTGGTTTTAATATATATTTTAAATTTGTATTAATTAATACTTTTTGATTTGATATAAAAACATCATGCACTTTTCACTTACCTTACATTCACTTTCCCTTTAGGGTTTGTGATTGCAATGAACAAACTAGTACCATTGATCAAACTTGAATGCATATATACAACTAGTTGATGTTTTGGAAAGAAAGATGTGTTGTAATTTGTTTCATTACCATGTTAGTTGAACTTGAGGTAGTTGTAGTGCCTTACTAGCAAAGGAATCATTTGTGCACTTGATATGGTTATGGAATTTTGAACAATTATTGATAATTTTTAATACATCATGGATTTCAAAAGAAGAAAATTGAATTTCTTGTGCTAACAACCTAAATAATCTTTGGTGATTTGTCTTTGTGAGAGAACAAAGATAAAAAAACAAGTAGGTTAGTAACAATGTTAAAAACAAAAGAAAATGGACTTATTCATGGTTGGGGTTCCAAAAAAAGGAAAAATGACTATATGACTTTTATGGGGCTATTTTTTGCAAATAACATTTATTTGAAACAAATTTAAATGAGAAAAATTAAATAGTTCAATTTAAGATAATTCATGTGGTGGTGGTGAGTTTTCACATTCATACATAATTGTGCATGACTAGTTTGGTTTATAGCCAAAAATGCAAAAATTCCTTGAAATTTTCAAAATGAATTTCAATGGACAACCAAACATATTTTTTGGAAAGGTTATTTCCTACACATGTGACTTGCACCTCAAGCTAGACATTTTGAATCTATTGATCATAATTGTTTTGTCAAATGGTTTAAAAAATGAATCCTTTTCCTTACATCCCTTTCCTTCAAATTTTCAAGACTTTGAAATTTTTGTATAATTTGGTTTTTCATCAAGTTCATCTAATGAACATGTACTTTCATAGAGGGGGCATGTTTTTGTTGTACAAAAAGTTTGAAATCAATTATATGACTTTATGCATTCCTTTTGATTCCTTTTTTAAAAATGCAGTTTAGACATTTGATATAGTTAGCTTACAAGACTCAAAATGACATTTACATAGTATCCAAATTATTTTAAAATGTTTTTATTAATTTAACAAGACATCATTTTATCTATTGGCATACAACAATCCATTACAATTATAATAATGTAAGTTTTCCTTTGCAGTCCTTTAAATACAAGTCATAATTCCTCAATTGTGAATACACCCAAATGTAAGATTAAATTAAAAATTCTAAGGACCAACGGACCAAATTTAGCATACATCAAATAACAATGTGCAAAGTAATAATGGTAGAACATATACAAATTCATATAATACATTTCAAATGGGATACAAGAATAATTAATAAGATTCATTAAAAAATCATATATAATATATTCATCTATGTAGTTAAAGATTTGAAACCTATAAGCATAAAGATTGACTAGTACATCTTGTTAATCATGATGCAATAACTTTAAAAAAATTAAAACTTACATGATTTATTCATATATAAAAAATTTAAAAGACTACTACTAGATGGTAGATTAAAAAAACGTTTTTGATGAAGAATTGTTCACAAGTTTAGTTTTATAACATCATTTTTGAATCAAATATACAATGAATGATTACAAATTCTGTAGCTAAAATCAAGGCTATAAGTTATTGCAAATAATAACTATGAGCATATTGTAAAGGGAGCAAAAGCATATTTTTTAGATTAAGAAGTTATATAAATAATGATTGATCATACTAATTTCACATAATTTATATTTTTGTAAGAAAATATTTATGTATATTTATTGGGCTTAGTTTTAAAAAGTGTCATCAAAACAATATCTTTCAAACCTTGAATTAACCCAATCAACCTAAAATATATTGATAAAATATGCAACTTTTTTACAAAAACTATGTTTACATTTCTTTCCTTAATTAACTTAATGTAAGTCTTGCTCTTTTCCAATTTTTATTTATTTTTATACAATGTTGCATAAACTTTATACTATTGAAGAACTATTTCAACTTCAACTTTTTTTTTCAATGGAATTCATTTGTGTATTCTTTTAATAACTTATTTCAAAATGTACATATATTACCTTCTTTTTCTAAGGACCATTATTAAATTAGATTACAACTTGTGCACTTCATCTAAAGACAATTCCCTAGCATTGTTTTCACCAATTGAAAATGTGCAAATCAAGTGTGTTTTCTAATTAGTAGTTTATTTTGTTATGAATGGGATAGGTAGTTGTTATTTTATTCACAACTATAGTCATAATTTTTTTATCCTCCTCCTTTCACACAAGAAATCATTCCTTCACTTGCATACACTTTCATATTTTTTCAATTTCATTGAACACCATTCACAACTCCAAATTACACCTTAAAGAAGCATGACCATCAATCATCCTCTATGTTCTTTGTCAATCAAAACAATACCAAATGAATCATATTTTGAAATAAGTTCAAAAACCACAATATGGTTTGAACATAATGTTAAAAGGGGCTTGTACATTTGAATTCTTAAATTAACTTCTAATTGTGCATACAACAACATGGGCTTGAAGCCATTTACATATTTCTTGTTGAACTCAATATCTTGGAATATCATCACTTTGTAAAACACTTTAATTGCCACCAATCCATGCTTCCCCCACTTCACCTTTTTCATTCAATCACATTTATTACAAACCTTTATCAAGTACACATCCGAAAATCCACTCTCCTTCCAAAAGATTAATTTTTGCCTCACCTTTAACTAAGCTATATTTGATTACCACATTCTTAACTCCTTATAACAACATGCATTAATCCCATGCCAACATGTTTTACTCCTTTAAAGGGATAATAAGATAAACAAATTAGAAAAGAAGCAAATTGATAGTGTAATGAGTGACAAATCAAGGTGTAAAAATTTGACTAAATAGTAACAAATGAGTTGTCAAACATTCAACAAGTTGGTGATCAACGGGTGTATGCACTTTAAGGTGGCTCATTTTCAAGAGATGCTCCACTCCCTAAAAGTCCATATGATAATGTTAAAATGGTAGTTTATTTTGATATCATTAATTTATTGGGGAATTACATGATGGTTAATAAACTAAAAAGCCCACATGAAGAATAACCATTCTAAAAAATTCTTTAATGTACAGGTTAAGAAAATAAAAATTGAAATCCATCAAAAAATGATTATGATAGGAAAATATGGTTCATTTTAGGCCATTCAGAAGTCCATAACTTTTTTTTATTAAATGTTTTCTAGCAATTTTTTTGCACACATGTTCTTTTTGTTTTAACATAACATATATTGAATCCCTATAATATATCACAAATAAAATTCATACACAAAAATGCATGCATGTATATAAAGGCATAAACAAAAAACCAGTTCATATTTTTCAACTTCAAAAGTCCATTATATATGTTTGGTGTATATATGTTGTAATTTTTTTTATAGATGTTTTTTTGTTCAAGTTGACAATCTAAATCTAGCCACAAATTTGGAAAATTATTGTTTTTATGTCATATTAATAGCATGTAAAAAATGCATGACACCTTGCAAAAGACTTGATCATGATGCAAAAGTGAGCCACCCTAGCTTGCAACCACCCTAACCCAATCAACAATATTGGCAAAATAGTTATAGGTGTTTGGAAGTTTGCTAATGGATGCAAGTAATGCAAGGGAAATATGAGTACTAGAATTGTGGACTCTTGAGGGATCGGATTTTGGGATCCAAAATAAATGTTGAATTTGTACAAAACATTTCTTGTAATGCAAGGATTTTATGGTGGAACCTTTGTGTGTGTGGATATGGTTCATCCTAAAAGTCATAGGGCAAGGTTAAAACGAAAACAAAGTTCATTTTGTGTTCTTGAAAAATTAAATGAAGCTCCACTATTACTTTTTTGAAAGTTTTCTTTTACACATTGATTGTTCATAGTGACCTTAACCTTGGGCTCATCACCAAGATTAGGGCATGACAAGGGTCAAAATGGGCTACAAGAAGTCCAAGGCGTGGTGTTAACCTAAACACACATGCTTTGTGTAAAGGAGGTGTGTGGGAGTGCAAAAATGAGGACCCCAAGACTCACAAATGCACTTTCACTTTGGGATTTGAATCTTGGGGTGTCCCAAATCTTTGTTCAAGGTTTGGGGAACCAAATTTTGACAAAATTGGGCCTTTTTTAATAGTAGGAAATGTCTTGAAAAACATTACAATAAAGTGGGGTTGCATCCTCAAATTAAGAACAAAGATATGTAACACAAGTTATTGAAATTGGAAAGGTCAAAAATCAAATTGTCAAAATGATTTTCAATCATTTAATCAATGTTTGGAAGGGTTCAATAGGGCATATTCATGTTAAAGTGTTCATTTTTTGGGATCACAAGGTAAAAATTTCAAACCCCCAAGTTATTTAATGTTGCCTAATTTCAATTAATAAAGAACATGTTAAAAGGGATTAATATCAATGATCTATATTATCCTTGGAGGTTTGAAAAGAAAAAATGTATAAGACCATTATAAGGTTTAGGGTGGACTTCCAAACATGGCAACAATTATATCCTGGATCATAATCTAAATTGTTTACCAAATAATTGTAAATTTGGAATCAAAAGTTTTAAAATACTCAACCATTTGTGTTTGGTGTACTTTCTTATAAATTGTGTGATTAAAATGGGAAAAAATAATCAAACCAAATTTTTTTATTGAAACTATCATTACAAGTGTGAATATCCATTCTTATATTTTTTGGGAGGTCAAAATTGCCAAGATTCTATTAAGTCCTATTCAATGTGAAAAAAACAATTTAGGATTTTCAAAGTGTCTCCATTAAAAATGTTGCATAAGGTATTAAAAATAGTGGGCAAAATGTAACTCCTAGATTTTTTTCTTAAAGGAATGTAATCCAATAGTTTTGTGTTCTTAGCCTTGGTTTTTAGCTCAAAAATAGACTCCTCATTTGTCATTTTTAAACAAAAAAGTAATGTGCCTAACCCCAATGAACTTCAATTTCAATGGAACTTGATAAGTTGTTGAAAATCTATTTTCACAAGTTATAAGGTGCCTTTGAAAGGATTCAATTTAGATGCAAAATGATAAAAATATGAACCCCCAAAGTGGTGAGACTCATTATTTGGTAGTTTTAAAATTCCCACTTGAAAGTTCAAAGAAAAATGGTCATTTCAATGTAGTCCTTATAAGGAATAACATTTGGAATATATTTTAGAGAGGAAGATGATGCTTCCTCCCAAGCCCAAGTTGATTCTTGTCAATTTGAATTTGACCTTCACGTTGCTATGCACTACCAATGACAATCAACTTTTTTTTCCTTATGTTTTCATATGGTATTCAATAATTCATTGTATTTATGTCAATGTCGAATTTAATTTTAATTAATATACATTTCATGGACATGAAAAGACACATGTTAATTTGTTTTTTCATATCCATGTTGGTGGATAAGGACAAAAAGTGAAGTAGTTATAAAATGAAGGTAGTTACTAGGAAAGGTGGGACATAATTATTTAAATCATTAATAATTTTTTAAAAATAGTTATCAAGAAAGAAATGAAGTAGTTGGTTTGAAAATGAAGGGTGTAATCACAATCCAACGAGTCAAAAAGGGTGTCAGACCGCAAAAAAAAAAAGTTAAAATTTGATAAATATTTATGTTTTGCCATTTAAAGCCATGGCAATCATGGCAAGTTATCGTTTTTTTATTCATATGAATGTTAAGGAATTCAAATCAAAAATCCATTTGATGAAATTTTAAGTTTTAAGTTTTGATTTAGGACCTCTAAAAGTAACCAAGAACGTTTCAAACAAGAATCAATTTTGCAAAGGACTATCAAAAGGAGTCATATAATACATCACTTGATAGGAAAAATATTAAGAGGATAAACACCTACTAACCACATTTTAAAAACACTCATACCCTAAAATATGTGGAATTGTAAAACTTTAAAAATTCAAAGCTCCAAAATTGATCCAAAATTTTAGAACTTCAAAAGTCCATTACCACACATAAATGGGGTAAAATGCACATGATGTGTTAAGAAAAGTTGTAATTCATCATACAAGAAAACCTACAAATGTAAAAAAAATAAGATTTGGTTATGATTTGAAACTATTATCATTTAAAAAGATGAAACATTGATTTTACAAGGAATAAGGACACTTTCAAAAATTCATATTTATTCAAAAATGATGAAGAAAAAACTTGTCATGTACTTGGACAACTATTATCATTTATTATAACAAGTTGCACAAAACATTGTTCCAAAATTCATTCATATGAAAAAGTTTCTTTTGGCAAAAAAGACATGTAAATTTTTTTTCCAATAATCCCATTGGTTCATTATATCTCGTTTGCACCCTAATGTAGTTATTTTGAAATTGTCTTTGGAATTGTCCATGGATGACCATATGAAGGATTCTAAAAAGTCCCCTACATACAAGTTTTGATTACTCATCATTGAAATTAAAATGTGGCTCATTTATGGGTCCAAAATGAATGAATCACCTTCTTGTTTAATTTGTGCATTCAAATTTGACATGTTTGTGAGTGCAACTTGAATAGTTTGTCCTAATGCCATCATCAAGTCCCCAAGCTTTATTTCTTTTTTTTACTTGTAATTTACAATTTGTTACAAAATCTAGAATTGGGGAGGTTTTTTTTATCATTGCCTTTAATTGACAAACTTAAAGATGCATAATTATCCATGTCAATTTTTTGATTTTTTGATTTTTTTTTTCTGTTGATCACGTTAAAGTTTCACAATACACAATAATTTGCAGGTTGTATACAAGGCAATAGTAATGGTAGCAATTCATATAGTATTTTTTTAATGTTTTTTATGTATTTCATGGGATTTGCAATAAATGTCTTTTGCTATTTATATATTCCAAAGAGGTAATTACCACTCTAACTTTTTGTTGATTTTGTGTGAGTATTTAATAGGTCCTAAAAGGCACTATTAACATAAATCCAAAAAGTTGCAAATCCATATTAATCAACAAACACTACCTGTATGTAATTAAACAATATATTTATTGGCTAAATTGCTTGTAATATTCTCAATTCCTTGAGATAGCTTATTGATCTACACAACATTGATAACAAGTTGGATGTATCTTTGAAACCTATCCTTCCTTCCTACCACTAACACATTTGGTCTTATGATTTAGTTGGGAACGGGCCAAGTTGGCAAATCATCAAAAGTGAAAAAACTAATCCTATCCACAATTGTTTGTGACAATTTAATTGTCACATAAATGCATAAACATTCCATGTTTGTTAAATATTTGAAAGTGTTTTCTTTTAACATCCTTGCTCATTTATACTCATGATTTTCTTTTTTCATTGTCATTACATAATGGACTCATGATGATTCCTAATTAGTTTCACCTTCTCTTGACACTTTTTCTATGAAATCAATCAATTACCAAAATTCTAATTTGAAAGATATAGCCATAATTCATGTTATATCATCAAGTGTTTGTTTTCCAAAACTTTTGTTAAATCATGACTTTTCATACAATGTCAACTCATCTTCATCAAGGTATGAGATATAAAACATTTGTTTTAAAGAAATTTAGTCAAACTTTCTATTGTATCTAGTTATCATAAATAAAAATGACATGTGGCATGACCAAAAAAAAAGGGTTTATCTAAATTTATGGGTTTAAGCAATTTAATTACCTATTTTCAAATTGGTGTTATGATGATGATGATAATTATTATCATGACTTGGGCTCCATGCTATTGTGCAATACCAATGATGATGAATTGATCAATTCAAAATTGATGAAAAAAAATTGATTTTATGGAAATTAAATTCCAATTGAATGGCATTGCATGCACCTTGAATTGAAAAAAAATGGGATGCAAATTGATGCAAATTAGTGGAAAAGGTATTAATGATTTTTTCTTGAATACGGTGTTGGAGAAAAAAAAATTCAAAAAGATGTAGATGTAAAAACACAACTTTCCATGTTATTGTATTTAGGAATGGGTAAACAAATTTTGGGCTACATAAAATCCTATGGGAACTTTATAATCATCCTACCTAAGCTAATTTCGATGAATCATTGTCACTAAAATTATTCAAATACCTTATTAACCTTAACTATTTCAATCATCCCTCTCCCCCGCACTTACATGGACATGAAAATGCACATTTAATGTGCATTTTCATGACCATGTTATGTAGTGAGATCAAATTTGAAATGGACATAAATAGCAATGAACTATTCGGAATCACATGGGAACATCCAAACAAAATAAAAAAGAAAAGAAAAGAACCGTGGCCAAGTTAACCCATTCCCAAGTAAACATGCGTGGGTTTGATTCATTTTAAAGTTATTTTTTTCAACACAAAATTTGTGACAAAATTTCCAATATCTTTGCCATCAACTTGCAACTCATTTATATTCAATTGAATTTTATTCCAATTGTTGAATTGAATCAAATTGAATTGGAGTTCAATTCATTTCAATAAATAGTAGTTTGAATTCAATTCAAGGTGCATGCAATGTAATTCATTATATTCAAATGCAACTTAATTTCCACAAATAAATTCATTTCTTTCATTAATTGATCAATTTATCATCACTAGTAATGTATAGTAGCGTGGAGCTCAAGTTTATATTGATAAAAATGACAAAAAATATTTCTCATGTAAAGTGATTTAAAATATTTTAGTACATTCTCTACCATCATAGATATTTAAGAATTATATTTTATCTATTGTACTCCTTTACTTTTTGACAATGTATAAATCATAGGTATAAATGATAAACGTTGGAGCTAATGCAAGTTGCATCATATTGACGCTATATAACCTTGAATTAATCAAGAGCTTTTCTCCCCTAATCACAACTTGGTTCTAGTCTTTCCTCCAATTTTGAAATGTAAAATAACCTTTAAGTACTTAGGCAAAAAAAAATTTACAACCCTTTTCAAGTCACCATTTAACCCTTTATCATTGTATAAATTTTGATACAACTTTTGAACTTACATCATTTCTAAAATACACAAGCTTCCAAATCAATTTGTTTTGTATTTCAATCTTGTCCATGTTATCTTGTGCCATGCCAAAAAAAAACTTCAAATTTTATGTGTTAAAATCTAAAATCATTGAATGACATCCAAATATATTGATGGATGTGCAAACATTGTTTATCATTTTGCACTATCTAATTCCAATGCCTAATGTAAACTTAAAAAAACATTTTTCACCATGCATAAAAACCTTTGATATGGTAAATTAGGAACTCCAAGAATGCATTGTGATTGATAGTATGCAAGGGAGTTAGTTCACAATAAATTGACCCACACCTACCCACTTTAATTTCTTTCTAAGCTAGTCAAATTGACATGACAATGAGATTGATTATCTAGGATGTATATTCAAAATCCTTGATTTATACAACTACATGTAGATTGTTTTAATTTATATGATAGAAAAAAAAAACACAACATTATTATGTAAAGATGTATTTCAATTATTTTCCTATGTATGTCATTTCAAAGCATTTCAAGTCATTTGAAAACAAGAATTTAAACAACAAAAGCATTAATTTAAAGTGTTGTTGGGTTCTCTTAAATGATTTCATTAATTTCCAACTTATTCAAATGGTCCCATAATATACTAAAATCATTATTGTATAAGTACATTAAACATTTTCATTATTAAATTAAAATTAATCATAATTGGTTATGAATGATGGGGGTCATTATATTGTGAACTTTTCCCCATAGGAAAAACTTTGATGATGTAAATACCTCTAGGTCTATTCTTAGCCATTTTGGACATGATGAAACAATGTGTTTTAATAATAGTCATTGCATCATAGAGGTTATTTCAATGAGTATCATATTTGAAAACATTAAATGTGCATTTTAGGTTTCCCATTTCCAAATTGAAAGTTAAACAAAATTATATAAGTAAGGGGAGTTGTTCCATGGTTTAACCATGGAATTACATCATACACAATGAAACAAAGGGAGAAGATGCAAGACATCAAACACCTTGGATTCAAGTTTTGTAGAATTCTTTTTAATTTCTAATGTTGTTTTCAACAAGGTTGGACATTCACCCCAAATCACCTAGTGAAAATAATTGTCAAAATATGCAAAAGATTTGGCAACACTCATGTTTTACACCTCTTAAGGCATAAATCTTGCCCTTTGCATGTATAGTTATTGTCCATTTATATGTTCATGAATTCTATTGCTTGTGAGGATTATACTGAGTTTATATGAATTTCGAAAAACACAACTATCAACAAAGCCATCTATTAAACACTTGGTGAAATATAGTTGCATTACTAAAACAAGTCCAAAAGATGCAACCCTTTAGGCTTGTCAAATCATTAATAGGATTTTGGAGGGATGTAAAAAAGTTACATCAATTATGTATATATATATTTGTTTCAAAATTTTCAATCTAATGTCTTTAATTACAAACATACACTAGCTTTGTGTCACATGTTTTAATTTTAAAATTTTAAAATTTTAAATTCTATTTAATTGCCATTGATTAAACACTCATCATGTGATAGTTATTAAAAGTCACAACTAGATAGAGCAAATGATAGTTGAAAACATGTTTCATAGTTGTTTAAATTGTTGTGAACCATTAGTTGTTTATGAAGTGGTTGCATAAGACAAGAATTGTTCTAGTGAATACTATTGGAGATAATTTTTGAACATGAACTTGCAATTTGAAATATTTGAGCTTCAAGCAAGCCACCTCACACCTCATATGATTTCTTACCTCAATGTGACCTATTTCCATTGACACAAAGGTGTTTAACCTAAAACAAGGTACGCCATTTCAATCTTAGGGAATTTTATTTTATTTTTTTGTAACGAGTGCTCTAAACAAAATTTGTGAAAGGGGCTCATGATCAACTTCTAATTGATTTTAAGCCATGATTCTTGCCTCATATTTTTTTGGTGTGATTCACAAGTTCTCAAATATTAGAAATAGTCGACCATGAATGTTAAGCAAAAGTCTACTAGTCATTTCACAAAGATATTTGTTGAATTAAATGTTTTAAAACACAATTTTCAAGATTGCATTTAAGTGTAACAATAAAACATTTTATGATTTAAATTGTGGGTAGGAGTGTTAAATCAAGGTCTACCTTGAGTGGCAACCAAATGGCCATTGGTTGATAAAAGGACCTATTGCACTTTTAAGGCAAACAACTTATCATTGATTATCAACAAGAACTTATAAAATGTTAGGAAGATTAACAATTCCATGTTTAATGATTAAAGTTGTATGTTCAAATTTAAGAAACTCAATTTGGATAAGGAGAAATATTTCAATAATTTCACACAATTGTAAGAATGTTTGATCATTGAATGATATCTTAACAAATATTAGTGTGATTTGTGCCATTGGCCCCAGTGTGAATTGGGTTACGTAACTAATAATTTTTCCTCTTACCAAAACCATTTTTTTGGTAATTTAATTAAATTTCCAATGACATAAAACTACTAAAAATTCAATATTTCTCACACCTTATTAATTAGGTCTAAAAAATTTCCAAATCAAACCTTCTAATGTTGCAATTTGAATCATCATCAGCTTCTAAAAAAGCCTACAAAAACACCTCCATGGTTGCGAGGTTCTCTAGGGTAGTAGGGATTCATGTATCTTTTTACATGGGATTGTATCTTTTTTTACATCCGTAAGAAAGTTCTTGAGATATATATACCCAAATCACCCATCCTCATCATTTTTGGCTCACATCAGTGTAAAATGGGTCCAAATGTGTGGACCTACCTCACAAAACAACCTGGGCCAGTCTGGGCTTGTCAGATTATTCATTTAATTAATTAATTAATTATTTATTTATTATTATTATTATTATTTTCCATACACCTATCAAAAGACCTTTTGGCTTGATAAATTTGTTTGAGAGAATCAGGTACCTATATAGCTTAGGCTAGCATAGTCTAGTCTAGCTTAGCTTAGCTTAGCTTAGCTTAGTCTAGCCTAGCCTAGCCTAGCCTTACTTCCACTGAGGCCAACAAAGGTAGTGTATTATTAGAAAACCACACCTATTCTGCACAAACACTGGAGCTTACAGTGAGTGTGTACCCCTAGTAGGGGGAGGGTGGTGTTGTTCTTCTTCTTCTTCCTCTTCTTCTTCCTCTTCCTTCCTGACTCAAGTCATGTTAATGTCAAGTGTTTGAAAAATGACAAACACTTGGTCGGGTTCTTCATCATGCAAGAAGACCGATGATGAAGATGATGATGATGAGTGAGTGAATGAGTGAGTGATTGAGCAGGTGAGTTGAGCTACTATATACTCTATAATGAATCTAAACACCAATCTCCTTGCCTTTGGTAGTCAAGGCCAAGAGAGCAGAAATGGAATTGCCTGCACTGCCTGCCTGAACACCTAGAGTTAGTTGTTAGTTAGGAGTACCTGGCAACCCCAAACATGGCCCCCTCATGAGTGTGTCCCCCAGGGAAATAGGGTTAAATGAATAATGGGCAGGGCCATTATAAACGATATATCTATGCATATATATGTGGGACATACCATGCCATACCATACCATACCATACCATACCATACTGTGTCCCTGCCAATTTTGCCAACAACCCCCGGTTTACAAATTTGTGCTTACTTTACTTTTTCCCTCATGTTAGGCTACATCCTGAAAAATAATTCACTAAGCAAGAGTTGAATTGAGTTGAGTAGAGTTTTGCCATTAGCCTTTTGAGTAGAGTTTTGCCGTTAGCCTTTTTCAGTTGAGTTTTTCCATAGCCTTTTTGAGTTGAGTTTTGCCATAGCCTTTTTGAGTTGAGTTTTGCCGTAGCCTTTTTGAGTTGAGTTTTTCCATAGCCTTTTTTGAGTTGAGTTTTGCCATAGCCTTTTGGGTTGAGATTTGCCATAGCCTTTTGAGTTGATTTTTTGCCATAGCCCTTTACACCCGCAAAAGTTTCTTGGTATTTCTCTCGTTCATGCTAAGCAAGAACAAAAGCAAAGCAAAGCAAAGCGAGTAAGCATGTTTGAAGTGCAGCTGCTTTCCTTATTCTTTTCCAGATGGGGCTCACATACATGTGCTCTCCCCCTTCCCACCCCCCCCCCCCCCCCAAAACCAAAAAAAAAAAATTTTAAATGATTTGGGGGGGCCCTTCCTTCCCTGAATTTCCTTCTTCGAATTTCGCAAAAGGAATTTATAGCTAAACACCCCACGGTGGGGAGCCAATATTGC
>Ga0116231_10010680_pt1 | contig 14588 bp, 18 predicted proteins | sample S1TSphgellanicum_2_FD_89695 | JGI IMG/M metagenome (GOLD analysis project Ga0116231, IMG submission 89695) | Host-associated microbial communities from peat moss isolated from Minnesota, USA - S1T2_Fd - Sphagnum magellanicum MG | ecosystem: Host-associated > Plants > Peat moss > Unclassified...
CACATTGCTCAATTATCAAGTCCAGTTGCCATGTCCGCATTTCCAAGCCACCAATTCCACATCGCCAAGTCAATATTGCCAAATTGCCAAGTCCACTCCACCCTGTGGAGTGCCCAAATGAGATTAAGCTGCTCACAAAAAAATTAATTCTGAGCTGTCCAATGCCAGAATATTTTTTCCGGTCCATCAAAACTTCTGCCCAAAAAACTCAAACTGCCCCTGTTTTTTTCACAGGCTGCATCATCACCCCACCCTCTCCACCCCCTTCCTCTTTTTCTTCCTTCCCTCTCTCTCTTTTGTTTTGGTTGGGGGGTGACTTGATGGCTCTTTGAAGCTAGAGAGGAGCCCTTTCAAAATTTAAACTTTCCTCTGAAACTTGCTGAACTTGATTGCCATTCAAGGGTAACTCCTTCAAAACCCTTAATTTATTGGCTCTGTTTTACAGAGGCATTGTGGGAACACCCTCTGAGCGGGTATAGGGGTTGAAGAATCAAAAGTTGGCTGAATGGATAAGGTTATAGGTTTGGGTGTAAGTTTTGTTTTGGTCCAAGCTAATAGATGGGGGTGTGTAAATTTTGGGTGCAGCCATCCAATTGATGGGTTGTTTTGAAATCTACCCATCTATTTGTTGGGTTTGTTCTTAAAATATGAATGTTGAGTAGCTGACTTAATCGTGTCTCTATATCATTTTATTTTTTGGGGTTGTTACTCGCCTTTTTGTATCACGAGGTTTCATATCACTATAAAATGTAAAAAGCAATTCGTATGACTAATTTTTTTGCACAAAACTTGTTTGATAAACATACAAATAATTTGTTTCAATTCCTTTAAATCTTATTAAAATGAGATTTGAAAAATTATGCAACAATTGATTAAGATTAAACATGTCAATTTTTAAATAAATATTATATTAAAATAAAATTCGTTTTTGAGATATAAATGTTTTTAATTAATTGGGTGTTATTTTGAACTTTCAATATAGTTTTGATGAAGATTTAATAACAAAAATCATGATGAAATTAAATTTTATTTGATTTTTTTTTGGTATTGTTGTTGTTTTTTATGTAATAAACATTTTAATATTGCCCTAAGATAATATATATGCATGTATGATTTTAGGTTTTATCAAGCATGCATGGGGCAAACACAACTAATTTATAAAGTTGGGTGGGGGTATAGTGGGGTTTATAGGTGAAAATTTAAGGAAAGCAAAGTAGTCAAGCTTTTTTTATCATGGGGTTTCAATCGGTATAAGGAGTGGATAATTCAATTAGATTGAAAGAATTACAACTTGTAAATGGAGTTTTAAGAAAAAGGGACAAGGGGTTAGCATTTTTTATTTTTTTTCAAAAGGGTTTTTTTTGGGTGAGGAGGGGAGGATGGGGTAATTCCACCCCTCTCCAAAGGAAGTTTTTCTTAAGGGATTGGGATAGGTGAATTTTATTTGGGAATTGGGGAGTAACCCAAAGGGTTGTTTCTTGGGTGGCATGGGAGAGAAAAGTTTAGTTGTTTTTCAAGTTAAGAATGTGGGATTTTTTTAATTTTCAAGGAATTATTCTTTTGGTGGTGTGGGATGGGGTGTTTGGAGAAAGTGGATGGGTATTTTTTTTTCTTTCTTTTTTTCTTTTGTGATATGGTGATTTAATGAAGATTTTTTTTAAAAGGAAATATTTTGTTTAAAGTTGAACACTTAACACATTTAACCAAAAAAGGAAAAAAATGAATTTTGACTTTTTTGGGTGTCTAAATTTTTTTATGTGCATAATAAAAAAGTTGATGTTTAACAAATAACAATAATATATTTAAGTGAAATGAAAATAATGGTTAAATAGTGGAGAAAAATTTAAGGTTTATGTATTAATATCTTTAAAATCTAGGTTGAGATATTTAGAGTCGAGTGTAAAAATGAGGTGCATAATTCAAATTCATAATATGCTAAGGGCATTGATGTCTTGTCCATTATTAAACCATAAATCTAGCCCTCAAACCATGGCTCATCAATATCCATGGTTAATGGTAAATATCTACCATAATCAAAGTTACTAAAAGTTAATAACTAAAATTTATAAGATGTCAAAGGTATTGATGTCTTGTTCATTGTTAGACCATAATTTAGCTACCAAACCATGGATATGATTTTTTATTGTTAAGTTGAAATTGACCATAGTTAAAATTACTTAAAATTAATATAAAATTAAAAAAAGGTTTAGGGTTAGGTTTAGAGTTAAGTTTAGGGTTTAAGTTAGGTCTTTTGTCCCATATAATTATAAAAATGTATGTTTGTTGTTTTTCTTTTTACACAATAAAAACAATGTGTTTAATTTAAGCTTTCACCATTTGTTGACTATTTTGTTGTTTCCTTTGCAAGTTTATGTTTCTGCAAATGTATGTTTTGTCATGTACTTTTGCAACTTTTAGTTTTGCATAATGCTACTTCATTTGTTTGTTGTCAAATTCATTTTGGTAAATTCTTCTTTCCTTTTTTTACACAATGGCTGTTATTATAGTGAAGGAAATTAAATTAATTATTACGGTGGATGATTTAGATTTCGGAATTAGAAATGTTCCATTTAAGGCAAAGGTGTTAAATAGTATGGCACCTTTGATCAAATTGCAAATAAAAGCATGGAAGATCTAAGCTATGCATATTTGCATTATGATTTGTTAAATAGGGCAGTTTTGACCACAATCACTTTGAGGGTGAAATCACCTTATATAAAAATACATGAACAACAATTGCAAAAATGGATGTTTGTGAGGGTGGAAAATTTTGGCATTGAGTCAAAATCTAAAAAGGTTTTGAAAAGGGTGACATGCATTATGTATCACAATTAAATCAACAACCATTGTGTCATCAATTCCTACATTCCAACCTGAGTTAATTCTAATTTTTTTCACATGGATTCCATTAGAGAATTCAAGAATTTTATTCAGAATTGGAGGTCTACTACCATTGTTGTCATTGTCATTAATGTAAGGGGAGTAGGGGATAACAAAGGTGAAAAAAAATTGTTAATTATAAGTGGAAAATGTGAATTTGACCAAAATGTTCTTGCTCTTAGTAACAATTACAAAACAAAATATGAACAACTTCTTAAGGCGTACAATGGAAGACATTGTGGAATGGTTTTAATAAAAAATATGATAACAAAAACAAAAGGAGATCAATATTTGAAGACACAACATTACACAATTATAACAAAGATTGTGGATTAAGCTACTAAAGCTCGTTTTTTACAATTACACAACAAATTATCAAGTGTTCAATTTACATTCAAAGAGGTAAATTCTTATCCTTTCTTTTTCATCATTTAATTTTTTTTCAAATTTACACATAAAACATCAAACAGAACCTAATGTTCATCTCATGATCAATTATGAAAAATATTTTATTTTTTTCGTTTTTCATTAAATTTGGATCTCCTCTTTTAACATAGAGGAATCTCCTTAGGAAGAAGAAAGTTAAGTTGGGCACCTTAATCTCCTTACTACTTAAGTGTTTGAACTTAGATTATGAAGGATAACTTGATGGCCACCATGTCAATTTTTTTCCTCGCTTGGAGACTTGGTGCCCACTAAATTGTTCCATGTTAAATTGCAAAAGACAATATGGTGCCACTAGATCATTTTTTTTCCCTTCTCTTGGAGACTTGGTGGCCACCACATCGTTCGACACTAGATTGCGACAAACGACTTAGTGGCCACTAGGTCTCCAAGTGAAGAAAAAAAAACTTCATAATTTTACGAAGGATAATTTAATGGCCACTAGGTCCCCAAGTGAAAAGTAACACAATCTAGTGCCCACCAAATCATCCCTTGCAATTTAGCAAAGGACAACCTAGTGGCCACTAGGTCTCCAAGCCAAAAAAAAATGACCTAGTGGCCACCATGTCATCCTTCGCAATCTACATTCAAACACTATTTTTTTTTATGCCTAGGTTGTAAGGAAATTCCTATGCCCAACCCAATTTTCCTCTTTCTTAGGAAATTATTTTCTTTTAGAAGAGGAGACCCAAATTTAATGTAATAAATAAAACAAAAGCCACCATTTGATTTTTTCTTCCTTGAGGAGGGGAAAACTAGGCAGCCACATAATTTTGTTTATTAAAATGACCTATAGAAAATAAAACTACATTGAAATGACTTGTCTTTATTAGAATTTTCTAAAAAAAAAAATTCATGTTTTATTGCATACTAGACATAGAGTAGTATGTTGATACTAAAAATGATAAAGTTGTTTTTATATAGTTTAGTGGAAATTTTTTTTGGTAAAGAATATGGGATAAAAAATTTGGAGTGTGTTTGTTCAAAGAAGAACATATTGTAATTCTAATATGGTAAGTAAACAAGGATGTGAAAAACCTCTATAAATAAAGCTTTATAACTTTCTCCACATTGGTCAATAGTCTTTAAACATTGAAAAAAAATTGTAGCCCCTTTCTTGATGCATCTAATGTTACAAAAATGACTGTAATTGGTTTTTAAATGAGTAAGATATGGCTTATGGCTTAAGCATAATAAAACCAATTTTTGTTTTAAAGCTTAAGATATATATATATGTTGATCTAATGTTTTTGCATGTCAAAGACCATTTGTAGAGCTTTAAATTTCACACGCATAGTTTTCTAAATCATTCAAAATGAAATGACCTTTTCTTCTTGATATTTCTTTTGTTGTTATTGATTTTTTATCTTCTTTTTTGTTTTTTTTTAAAGTATTAATTATTTAAATTATTATGTTTCCACAACATCTCTTATTATGCACTTCTTATACATTTCATTCATTTTGTTTACATATTATGTGTATGTGTGTGCATGTTTTACCTTTTTTTCACATTTTCCTATGTTTATGTTTATCTTCATTTACCTTTTTGTTTGAACATATTTTCTTTTCCCAAGTGACTGAAGTGTTGTCCATAGTTAGTCCTATTATGCCTCCATTTCAAAAAGTATGTGAAAATTGTCATATAACAAATGTCACCATTTCCCCAGCAAATAATGTTTATTATAACATTTTTCATTCAAAATCAATAGTTCAAAAATTAGGTTTTTTTCATGGTTTCATTACAACCAATGATGAACATGTGTTATTGACTATTAAGGGCAAATGGCTTGAAGCAATTGTGCATATGACAAAATCTGAATTCTTGGATTTGCCTCATCCAAAACAAGTTCAACTCCTCATTTCAATTTGGATACATGGTAAGTTTCGCTTGGTGACCAAATTTGCCTTTATCCCAAAATCCAAATGGAACACTCCCATTTAATTTTTGAGCCTAATGTAACACAAAAAAGGAAAAAGAATTTTTTTTGATTGGGCACTTATTACAACAATATTTTTGAATTATTAGAGGTTTGTCCAAATCTAACTTATTACACAAAAACATTTAAATTCATCAACATGTTTCAAAAATTTATTAAAAGAAAAAAATCACAAATTATGAATCACATGAAATATATATATATATAAAATCACAAGAATATTCCATAAATGACAAAGTTCAATCGTCATATGTTCAATGCATTCTAGAAGAAATTAAAAAACTAATTCTCACACAACAATTTTTTGCAAAACATGATGTTCAATTAAATAAAATGGAACATAATATTAATCTAAAAGAAAATACACATAATTCAATATACAATGACATTTATAATAAACAAATCTAAAATGTTCCCATAATTCCATGTTTTAGTTATAAAAGGTTATGTTTTTAAAAACAATTTAAATGTTTTTCAAATCAATTGTCAAAACAACTTTTTATATACTTTCAAATTCAAATAAAACCTAGTTCAACATCATACATATGTACAAGTTGTTTACGTAATATTAGTGAAAATAAACCACCGTTATATCAAGTATTAAATAAAACTTTTAGAAACAAATTTATTCCATCAATTAAAAAATTAACACAATTAAAAAAACATCTTATTTTCAAACGTCTTATTTTTCTTAAATTTATAAATTCCAAGGGTATGGCCAATATAAGATGCATGGTAATGTTATTAATGTCCCTGCAAATGTGAATCAAACTCAATCAATACTATCATGTTTACCACATGATGGTGCAACAATAAATGTGTTTCTTAAAATACATTTTGAATACAAATCATTTTGTATGTTAGAAAATTTTTGCCTAAATATGGTGATGGTGGGTGAATGCACACTAAAATGACTCACTTTTTGTATCATAATGTCATTTTTGCAGAATGTCTTTTCTTTGGACACCTATAATAAAATTAATCAAATTGAAAATTGAAAATTGAAAATTGATTATACATTAACAACTTGATTATGAAAATACCTATGTAATTATTTTTCAATAAAAGTACACTCACTTTTCACAATGGACTTTTGAAGTACAAAAATGTGGACTGGTCAATAAACTGGATTGGTAGAAAATAAAAAGGTTCATATTGAATTTCATTCCAAATTATCTATAGGGACTCAAAATGTGGTGTAATATTAAATAATAAAATTTTATGTGAAATTTTCCCCTCAAAAATCATAATAAAATTCTAATTAAGGACTTTTTAATGGTTAAAATTGAACCATATTTTCATAAGTCCCTAACATAGTTGTTTTTTTTCTCAAATTTCAATTTTTTCCCCCTAAAAATGTATATATTTGGAATATGTAGGTGGGCTTCTATTAATATGAACTTTATTGTTTTTGGTACATGGACTTTATTACGATTAAACCCATGGTACTAGAAAATTTTAAAAATTTAACATTATAAAATGGACTCTTGTGGATTCTTGTTTTTTCAAAAAGTGAGCCACCTTAGTGTTACATTCACCATGGTTGTTTTATAAGATTTAATCAAAACACCATTATATAAATATTTGAATGTTAACATTCATCATCAATGGGCAAGTTTGTTTGTCTTGCATATGAATTCAAAATCTCAACTTCTAATTTATAATAATGCATCATCTTATAAACTCTAATACTAATAATGAAGAAATACATTGTACACCAACAGATTCAATGATACATAAGTTTTTAGATGCTCCAAAAATAATGGATTATGAAAATATTATATATTCTATTGCCCCAAGTCAAAACTTTCACCCTTTAGGTTTATTTAAAAACAAACACTCATAAGAATTAAAATTTTCAACATTGTTTTATGGGCAACCTCGACAATTTTTTGAAGGTTTTTCATATCAAAAAATAGTTCGATGGGAATTACTTCATAAATTTGGAGATTTTTCAACAAATATTTTAAACCTTTTCTTTTTAAAAATTGCTAAAGTTTTCATCCAAAAAGTCATAGGTTTTGGTTGGGTGCAAATACGAAAAGGAAAACTATGTGGTAAAACTTTAAAAACTTATCAAATACGAAATAAACCAAATTGAGATAATATTTTCAAATCATACTTAAGTTATCATATTTTGGAAGGTTTGTGTAATTCACTTGATTATTTTGAAAGGTTGTGAAAAACTTTATTTGCAATGATTCGACAACTTGGTCCTTCAACATTCTTTGTCATTTTTACATTTGTTAAAAGATTATGGGATCTTTTCATTAAAATTTTACACACATTACATGCTTCAAGATTAAATCTTCAAAATAAAATAAAAGACCTCCAATTTGTTCATATAGCAGAATTAATATGAATTGACCCTATCACATGTGCAATATATTACGATCATAAAACATCTTATTTTTGCAAATTTATCACCCAAAATATCATTAGTTTTTTAGGTATATTTTTGAATTTTTTTCGTCAATGAATTCCAAAATCATGGGAGTGAACATGAACATGGACTTTTATAAATTAAAAATGCACCTATGTATGGAATGCACACAAATGAAAAAATTGAAAAGTTTCTAGACATGCATATTTTTTATGATGTATCATTGTTACTAAACCCATTACAAAATGCACAACAACATTAACACACATGTACATGTAAAAAAAACCATGTTGTTTATGGATTTCATTACCCATTGCCTCCTATGCATGAAATAAAATATTTAAAACCTCTTCAAATAAATGAAAATTATCCATTTTTAGAACAATACCTCCAAACACAAATAAACAAAATATTTCAATCTTTAAAATATTTAAAGTAAAATGATGATATATCATTTTTTGAATATTTAAATTGTTTAAACCTTGATGAAAGTACATATATATTAAGTTTGAAAAGTAAATTAACAAAACTGCACATTTTTCTTGAAATGAATTCCTAAAAAAATAAAAACTAATGCATTTAGAATACTTGTTGCTCATTTGTGGTTTGCAAATACAAATGTTCAATTTATCTTAAACCCATATGTAAATGCAACATATTGCACATCATATATGACAAAAATAGATAAATCAATAACATCAAAACTATATTCAATCATTAAAAATGCATTGTAAATAATATAAATGCAAATACAAAAATTCAAAAGTTAAGTAATGTTTTTCTTAATGCCCAATACATGGTTGCTTACCTTGGGTTTTCTTTACCATTATATCATTCATTTCGAACATTTCAATTCCTAAATATTTCTCCTTTTGAAGAACATGATTTGTGTTAAAATCACAAGTTACATTAAATGAATTAGAACCAAATTCAACTGATATAATGTGTTTATCAATCATAGACAAATACATGAATTGTTTTAATCAATATGAATAGTCGTCATTAACAAATTTTAATTTTTTATAATATTAAAAAAATTCAAAACATCACAAACCCAAAATTATTAGGTTTGTAAATTATAATAAATATAAAGATATTGAAAATTGCTAGAAAATAACTTTTATTGTATTCACCATTTCAAAATTCAAAAAACTCCCAACTTGGAACTAATGTAACTTGGCATGATGCATATTGTCAACAAGGTGATGACATTTCTAAAATTAAATATATTTTCAACTATCAAATGCCATATCCGAATACAAAAGAAATGGATGATTCAATAGATTCAAAATTAAAACCATTACATTCAATTAACATTTGGATTGACAATATAGATAATGAAATAAATGTTCCACATCCTACAATTCTTATAACAAACAAAATCAATATTGAACATTATGATTTATAATCTAACTTTGTTATTCAATCATGTAATGGATCAAACCAAAAATCACAATTTTAAAAAGATAAAAGATTTAACAAAATCATCATATTCCATGATGATGAAAGAATTTGAATATCATGGTTTACTTATACAATTAAATGAAGAATAAAAATTAATATTTGATGATGTTATGCATAGAAAATAATTATAACCTAATACACCAATATGTTTTTATTCACATGGAGTGTTGGAACTAGAAAAAAAATTACATTGAAATTCATAATTCAAGAATTATTACGATTATACAATAGAGACATATATTCCAACTTAACAAAAACCAAAGCTTTATTTATGGCATCAATGAATAAAGCTGGTTTCAATATTGATAGTTTAATAATACATTTAGCATTGAACATACTTATTCAAAATCTTTATTTAGTTTACCAAACTTATCATCAAATTCATTAAATAGGTTTACATGTTAATATGAACAATTACAACTTGTTGTGATAAATGAAATATCATTTGCTAGTGCTAAAATGTTTAATGTTATAAATAATAGGCTAAGATCCATAAAACACATTTAAAATAAAATTTTTGGTGGTGTTAATGTTATCATCACAAGTGATTTTTATCAAGCACCCTTTACGAAACATAGTTTGATTTTTCAAAATATTAAAGATAATGTTTATGCACTAACACTAAATTTTTGGCAAACATATGTCCAATGTATGAATTAAATAAAGTTATGCAACAATTTGTATAAAAACTTTGAACAAATTTCATATTATAACAAAAAATACAAAAGATATTAAATTTATAAGTCAAATTATAATCGACAATCACCTAACGATTTTATTATTTTGTATTTATTTTCTACAAATAAAGTTGTGCAAAAACACAATGAAAATGTGTTCACTAACACATTAGGTCCCATATTTATTTTCAAAGCAATGGACATCAACCATCAATCATGCCCACTATCTTATAAACTCTCAAACAATTTGAGTAAAACTATAAGTTTGCATTCTACAATTAATATAAAATATATATGTTGATTGAATTTTATGCTAATAACTATGCAACATCTAATGGTCTTGTGAATGGAGTTGATGACATTTTTAAAACATCAACAACATATTGTGAAAAAACCATTATATGGATAATGTTTTAAAATTCCAAAATTGGAACACTAACAAAAGAAAAATCTTATCATTATTACAATAACAACATTGATTCAAAATGGACAACAATTGAACCTATCATCAAAGATATAAAACTTGATCCCAATCATTTATCATAATAAGAGTTCAATTTCCAATTCAACTTGCAACAGCAAGAACCATTCATCGTTTTCAAGGATTATCATTAGATGAATTGGTTTTTGATCCCAATAATGTTAAAAAACATGGGTTAACATATATAGCATTATCTCGCATTCGAACAAAAGAAAAATTATTTTTGTTAACTCATCTTCAACATGGAATTTTTTATGTGGATCCAAAAATACATGTAGAAATAATAGATTGAAAATAATTACAATTTGGATACCATTAATTCCTCAATTTAAAAATTTACATAATTCTCATGTAATTATCCAAACCTTGAATACAACTTCTTTACACCAACATTATGAAAACATCAATCATGATCATAACCTTCAAATGTCTCATATCTTATGTTTTATAGAAATAAGAATACACCATGCATCAACATATGTGCTCAAATATATAAATTCATCAAAATATTCATATATTTCAATCCATGATGGTCATGGGTCAATGATGAAATATGACATACACATGCACCAAGATTCTTTCAATATAATAACTAATGATGGTTCAAGATATATAGCAACAACTTTTAATACTAATACACAAAAAACAATATATATTATATGTTTGTATAAAGCTCATTCATGTTCAAAATTTACATTCCTAAACAATCTTCAAACCATAATTCAACAATTTCTTAAACATTATCCCATCATCATTATGGGAGATTTTAATGTTGACATTTTAAAAGACAATAACCAACCAAAAAAAAAAAACTATTATATTTCATGGATAAATTCCAATTAAAATCACAATTTAATGAAAGCACTATAAAATCTTGATTTCAATTAGACCATATATGGGCAAATGTCCTTGGAAATGAATGTAAATATGGTGTAACAGAAGCATATTGGTTAGATTTTCACAAATCAATTTAAATTGCATTAAAATTATTAAACATATTTCCAATGTAAAACAAAAACCACTAATGTCTCCATTTATTTAAAGTATAACGTTTGTGAAAATATGCATGTAAATGTTGCATTTTCCACCTAAGTAATTACTTCCAAAATGTTGGCACTTGGTGGCTTAAATTTGCATTTTTACATTTTTTTCATGGACCATGTGCAAAAAAAATCATAAATATCAATACCAAGACAAATTTTTTTTTGAATGATTGTTATATCCACACATACACCCATCAAACATAACAACACACCTTTCATGGAAAACCTAAACCCAAAATGCAACGATTTTTTTTTTTAAATGCCAAATTTTCAAACTTCAAAATGAAAATGAGACAAAAGCTAAAAGGCTTTCCTTTTAAATTATATCCATTCAATATTGATGTTCAAATATGTAAGGAGTTCTTCAAATAAATTAGAAATCTTCTTCAAGTGATTGATGAGGAGGCACCCCACACCTACAAATTTGCTAAATTACAAATTGTAGGTGTAAAAGGCCATTTGTAAGCATAAGATGTCATTGACACCAACCACCTCATGATCTATGGATGTTTAGGCTCATCATAATATTCCCCCTTGTACTTTATAATGGGCTAGACCCTAGGGTCGGGACATTCTTGATGAGGGGATTAGGACTAGGCATTTTGAGAATGTCCTCACTGGAAGGCCTTGCCCTAGACATACTAGACCCAATAGAAGCGTGCAATCCATGAGTATTTTCCAGTCCTTATGTCATCTCATAAGGTAAACACCATTGTTCCACCACCCTAGGTTTGAGACATTCCACATCTTGGATTGAGTTCACAGTGTAGAAGCTTGTCAAGTGAATCTAGTTCTCTTCACATTTAATTATAGAAGCTTGTCATGTGAATCTAGTTCTCTTCACATTTAATTATAGAAGCTTGTCAAGTGAATCTAGTTATCTTCACATTTAATTATAGAAGTTTGTCAAGTGAATCTAGTTCTCTTCACATTTAATTATAGAAGCTTGTCAAGTGAATCTAGTTCTCTTCACATTTAACTCAGACAAATCTTGTCAAGTGTTGTTTTTTTTTGAGAATTTTTGTTTTTAGCCAAAGTGATGATCATATGTAGGAAGATGTAGAAGAAAAGACAATCATATTTTTGCTTAAAACACCTTTCCCCCCTACACGTAGTGTGTTTTCAGCCCATCTTTTAAAGTGATGCAGGCCTTTTATCCTTTCAATTGGCCCAACTCCTTCAAATTGAAGCCAAACATCCAACATAATCTTGTAATAGTCGGGTCCAAGCATGGTAAAGTAGACCATAAAATTTTTTTGTAGCATAAATGAAAAGTGACCATCAAATAAATAGGCTTTGATATATTGAACTTAAAAATATTATTTAGTTCAATGATTAATATGAACATTTTCTTCAACTTTGTTAGTATTTTAAGTAAAGATTACATATTTAAAGTAGGTTTAAGTAGATTCATGGAAATTCAAACAAGTTCAAATAGTAGATTGTAAATAAATGAAATATTGTAATTTTTAAAGTTTTGAATTAATGGGGTCCTAAAATGTATTTGGGTATTTTCATCCTTTTCACATTTTAATCAAAATATATTTAATTTGTAAGGTAAAAATATATTTTTAAAAAAAATTGCTAGTCAATTTCAAACATACTTGCCACCTTTTTTATTATACAAAATGTCTTCAAATTTTATACTCAACTTACTATAAACCCGATGGAGGCATAGATGTTTTCAAAATGAAACATAAAATGTTTTCGAATTTACTTTCTTATGTTTATGTAAAAAATTGTCATATTATTAAATAGGATTTTAGGTGGATGTACTTTTTGGTTTAATTTATCATGCTTGGACCCAACCATCATGTGAGCATCTCATTTTTTGTAATTGCTAGACCAATATTTGGTTCCCATGTAACCAATGTTGTAATCAATAGTACCTTGGGTTGAAGTGATGGACTAACTTCATTGCCCAAAAATGAAATTGCAACTTGTGGTTGCTATGTAGAATATTGGGAGGTATGATATTGTTTTTGTGCCCCCACATCATCAACTTCCTTCGCCTCACCCATAAATCCTCTTGGTGTATCTCATCCCACATATGCCAGGGAAATACACCTCGTGTTGCCACAAATGCCCCCCCTGCTCCTGCCCCCCCCTACACCACCATGGTTATTTTAAATGGAGGTGCAACACATGTATGTGGAAGGTGGGTGTGTGGGAAAGAATGTGCCAAATGGGTTTGTTTAACCAAGGTTAAACTAAAAATCCAAGTCATGCAATTCATGGTCATAACTTGCTTTAAAATTTACCTACAAGCTCCTTCAAAAGTTCTGAGCATAGTTGTAATGCTGATGCGAAAGTCAATAGCTTGTTCCCTTTCATCGACATTAAGTGAATCATCCATACTAAATTTATTGAAACCCAAACCATCCCTAAGCCACCATCGCAAAAAGCATGACAATGTGGAAAACTCAAAAAAGCAGGTAAAGTAGTTCATGGAAGGCCAACCCTATTGACCTCAACAATGGTGACTAATCATCATGGCGAATTACACATGATTGATGTCCCAAATCAGGTATGTCATCCACCAAGCATATGGGTGACTTAGGGATGAACTAATATGCTCACTAGATCACCTTTGGTGGTGCTAGGTTAATCTACATCCACCAAAATTAATCGTCTTGTGAATTAAAAATAGCAACATCCACCTATATTAACTCACCAATCAAAGCCTTAATTTATTGTCATGCTATCAAAACAACTAGTTGAGAGTCTCCCAAAGGTGGAACATTTTCCAATAAATATGCATAAGGGTGCATCTATGATGTTTATACATATCAGAAATCTGGATCATGTCCAAGAATAATCTTAATTTGGGGTCTGAAAGCGTTTGGCTAGTACCAACTTGTGAAAGACCTTTGCATGGCCATCTTAAAATGATCAAATGAATTGACCCAATCTTGGCCAAATCAGGCGCCCCCAACATGCTTTGTCGATCTATTCCTGTACGCAATCTGGACCCACATCGGCAGTTGGCAGTGAGATCTTTTTCTCGGGGTTATGATCTTGCCAGTTTCGTCTGTGAGGAGGGCAGGGCCATCACAGATTGATTCTCTTGCAAGCACAAGAGGAGTGTTGCCCATTTTCAAGACAACCACTTGCTTCTTCAGTTTCTGGAACTTGGGTGCCACATGAACTTTTTCCCCTTTACATCTGGGCATGGTGAGAAACAACAAGAAATTCAGCTCCTGATGACTCCAGGTGTGTGGTTTTACAGCATTCAGCCCAGACTCCAGTTTCTGAGCCCTTGTCAACAAGAATATGAAA
>Ga0116231_10010682_pt1 | contig 14586 bp, 11 predicted proteins | sample S1TSphgellanicum_2_FD_89695 | JGI IMG/M metagenome (GOLD analysis project Ga0116231, IMG submission 89695) | Host-associated microbial communities from peat moss isolated from Minnesota, USA - S1T2_Fd - Sphagnum magellanicum MG | ecosystem: Host-associated > Plants > Peat moss > Unclassified...
CCTAATTTTCAACACCATCTTAATAGCAAAATTATCCTTGGCAAAAAATTGCTCCATGCTTAAGTGAGTGACTATATGACAAAATACAGGTCAATTTACAACGCCAAAACAATAACAGTGAATATCCCTTTTCATAGAGAAACCCTAAATCCATATTCTTTTGCCACACAAGAATTGTGTTGCTTGCAATATGCACCATGCCTCTAGAAGAAAGAAATGTTGTTGATAGCTTTGTTGGATTTGATGGATCACACATGTGAAGATGTGGTCACAAACAATTTAAACATGGAAAGTGCACATTTAAAACTTGACAATTTGTTTGAAAATGAGGTTTTGCAACTTGTAGTTATACAAGTTCAAGTTGCACCTCGGAAACCACACCAATGAACTTCAATTTGTTAAGGTTTCTCTATTGTGAATGATGATTTAACTATGGATCTTAAAACTTCACAAATGGTGTGATGTATTTTTTGTACATAAAAAAAACATTGGGTAATTTTCTATCCCAAAGTTTTGTTTTGAGACAAAGCTTGATTAAATGAATGGGATTATTACCATAAAAATTCATGTTGATTTTGCATATCCCAGGTTGTTTGTTCAAAGAAAGGCACAACTTACAAAAAATGCAACTGCGGGTGACACAATTCATTCATGGCAATGGGGGGAAAAAAGGGTGGGCCCTCTAGTTCTATAATCACCCCTTATTTTGGATTCACAAACTTTACAAAAAAGACTAATGAAACACAACAAATGTTTATTGAATATTTAGTGTTCTACATTTGTAAAGGTTTGTGAGCACTTTCCACTATTAAAAACATTTGATTAAGGAGGTTAATTTTATGCTAGTGTCCTCAAACTTCATTTCCTCCTTCAACTATTTTAAAGGAAAAGTGTTTCCTACAATGGAAAAAAAAACCTTAAATTTGCATGTATTTCAAAACCTTGCATTTACAACCATTGTTTTTGCAAAATCTTTGGATGTCTAAGGGGAGCATGGGCAATTTTTTCCTTTGTGATAAACTTTTTAATCCTAGACACCTATGACACCTATGCATGTTACTTCGGGCTTATTTGAAATGAATGAAATAGGTGGGCAGAGTATGGCTATCAACTCAAATCATTGTTTTTAAAGTTTGGGTTAATACATCATATGATTTCATTTGTGAAACATGAATACAACAATTTGATAACCATGGCATATGCATTGGGCTCCATCATTGATTGTGAACCTTTAAAGCTTATCAAGGTTTGTGAAGGTACATGTTTTGGGCATGTGATGTATAAAACATGTAAATATGTTACTAATGATGACAAAATTCCTAATGGTTTAATGCAAATGAATGTGAAGGATGCACAAGTTACTTTACAAATGACAATGGCATGGATGATAAAAATCAAAGAACAAAAAACAAGAATGAGAAAAGGCTTACATTGAAATTGGGATGGCACCTCAAAAACTTAAAGTCCCTATTAAAACCAAATTTACATCCAAAGTCGTCATGTTTGAAAGACCTTAGAATTCAAACAAACCATCACCACTTGTTATGGAAGGTAAATAATTATCATTTTATAGCAAAAAAGTTTTGAACAAATGTGGGTTATTGCAAAGATAGTCACATTATGTTTGAACCATGTGGTCATGGCTTGTATTATGAACCAATCCTACAATCATTAGTTATTGTTTGATGTTTTAACTACTATCATCACTTTAATTAGCAAATTGCAAGCTAAAATGGTTAAAATGGTGTAATTTTCAAATGGGACAAGAATTTTGGACCTATTTGATTTTGAACTCCTATTCCAAAAAAACCATGCATAAAAAAGTTGTGAAATCTTTTCTCCAATTTTTTTTTTTGGTAAATTTAGACCAAATTCATAACATGTTTGTCATAATGTTGAATTCACAATTCAAATCATTACAAGTTGTGGAAAATTTGGTGGGGATGCAATTTTGCTTGCTTTCAAATATAATTTGAAATTTGTAGTTTTCATTTTCATGACATGTCATTAATACAAAAGTGAGGTGTAGTCCATTAATTTAAATCACTATGGGATTTTAAAAGTAAAATAGGTTCACCCCACCTTAATCATTTCATTTTGATTAAATTTATTTCATTATAAATCATTATGTAATCATCATTTTTCATTATTAGTTAACATAATTTTTTATTAATTGACATAATTCACTATTAATTAAAGTAATTCATTACAATAAATAAGTTTTTTTTTATGTTGTTGTTTTAAATATCTTACGTTATTGTACCCTAAATTATACCATAACCTATTAAAGTTATACCTTAGATTACTATGAGTTATTTTACCTTAGGATATGGCCTAACTTATTGTAAACTATTATAGTCTATTATACTTTAGTTATACCTTAAGTTATTCTAAAATATTATATTTTAAACTATTTTACTTTATACTCTAAGACTATTTTAAATTATTATACCCTAGGTTATGCCTTAAACTATTTCAAATTATTTTAGGTTGTTATAAGATATATGTTAAATTATTATACCTTATGTTTTTTCAAACTATTTTGAATTATATTATTCTAAATTCTTCAATGATATATAAGGTCATTATATTATATCTTATTTTAAGTTATTCTACATAAGATTATTTTAGGTTACTTCAGAATAGGGTATAATGGCGTAAAATAACATAGACCAAAACAATTTAAAATTAAACTTTGAATAAAATATAATAATTTTAAATAACATAAAATTATTTTAAATAAATTTAGGTGAAATAACCTAAAGTAAACCAGAATAGCCTAAGGTAGAATAATATAAAATAACCTAAAATAATTGGAAGTTTAAGTGCAATAGAGTATTTAAAGGCCAGCACTGGCTATGCCAATCATTGTGGCTGGCCAACCAATAGCCAATCATCGTGGCTGGTTTTACACTGGAATGTGTCCTGTGTACACATTCAGACATCCAACCCTCAACAGTTTCACACTATTTGAACATTGGATGAACTTCATCCAGAGTACACTGTACAGGTCATGGCCCAAACTCAATTTTCACACTATTTGAACATTGGATGAAGTTCATCCAGAGTACACTGTACAGGCCATGGCCCAAACTCAATTTCACACTATTTGAACACTGGATGAATCTTCATCCAGAGTACAACTGTACAGGCCATTGGCCAAACTCAACTTCACACTACTTGAACACTGGATGAACTTCATCCACAGTACACTGTACAGGCCATGGCCCAAACTCAATTTCACACTACTTGAAGGCGGGGTAAAGTGCTTTCATCCTAAAAGTACAGTGTTGAGGCCATGGGTCAAACTTAGTTCCACAACATTTGAAGAATGGATGAACTTCATCCAGAGGACACTGTACAGGCGAGTTTACTGTTGGTGGGCTAAGAAGAAGAGCATCAGGGCATGGGCCAAATTCAAATTTCACCCTATTTAACTCTGTAAGTACTTTCATCCAAAAGTTCTGTGCCCGGCCCATGGCTCAAACTCAGTTCCACACCATTTGAAGAATGGATGAACTTCATCCAATTGTGTAACCATTTGTGAAGAATAGATGAACTTCATCCAAAGTACATACAGGCCATGTTACTGCCGGGTGGGTGGAGATGCTCTTAAAGAAGAAGAAGAAGAAGAAGAAGATAAGTAGAAGAGAAATCTGGTTTTGTTCTTCTTGTTTCTCTCTTTCTATTCTGTTTTGGATGTGTTGGGTGTTCATAAACCTCTTTTGTTCCATAGCTCTAAAGTTTGGCAACTCAGTCTGGAAGAAGAGGGAGTAGTAGTAGGAGTAGTAGTAGTAGTGGATTGATTCAGGCAAAAAAGGAGCAGTTTTGTTCAGTTTTTCTAACATTTTTCTGTTTTGATTCTCCATTGCTCTTCAGTTTTGCGACTCAATCTGCAAGAGGCAGGGAGGGAGGGAGGGAGGGAGGGAGGGAGTAGCGGATTTTAAGGATTGGAGGAAAAGAAAAAGAGGGGAGAGGCATGGGAGAAGGTGATGGGTACAAGCCATGGTGGGCGATCGACAAGGCAGCATGGCGCGAGAAGTTTGCGGTTGTTTATAAGCTCAAAAGCATAAGCGAAGGCCGCGATCAACCGTTACCTCCTTGGAGTGAGAAAGATGTGGAAGAATTCCAGAACTCGGATCCAGTGTATGGTCCCCAGCTGAAGCTGGTACTTACCACTTTCCTTTGCTTCCTACATCATCGTTGTTTCTTTCTTTCTTTCTTTTCATTTAGATTTGCACCCATTTGAGTTTATAAGCTCTGCAGAGCGACCTGTTCTCGGCTTTTAGGGTTTTGACAACAATTTAGGGTTTTGAAGACTGAGTTACAAGGTGTTGAGTTTTGCTGCCCCAGAGTTGATGATGTCAGTCCTACTGGTATCCCCTTTTTCCTCTGTTAAGTCACCAAAAAAATTAGGGCTTTTTTTTGTTGCTGCTGTTTCTTCTTACCCAAGGTGATGTAGCTTCTGCAGCTTCTTGATCAATCGATCTGGGGATGTGTTCATCTCTATGTATCCAAATGCAGGATCTGCCTCTCTCCTATGGGCAGATCTAAAGGTTTCTTGTTTTATGAAACTCCATTTCTAATCAAAGCTCCCAATTCTGGTGTCTTTCCTGTCATCATGGTACTTGGGGAGCAAAAGGCCTAGAAGCTGAAACTTGTTCAAAGCATGTTCTGATTGGCCCCAGAACTTTGCCAGAATCTGGCTTGCAATAGCACTCAAAATGATCACCAAGGTGTATGGGCAGAAAGAAAAAAGCCAATGCTCTGACTGTTTTTCATGAGACTCCACATTCTGTTCAGACTCCATGGCTGCCTCCTCTTGTGTGCATGATCAATCAACAACTGAAGAATAGGATCTCAACACTAACTTCCCACTATTCAAATCAGAGTTGTCTCTCTCTACAGGCCATGAAGAAAGAGTTTGAAAGATTTTGAAACTTTGCAATGATTCTTTTTCTGCTATTGAACACGCATTCAGTTAACAAGGGTTTTCTGGTTTGAAGAATCACCAAGTTGTTCCCTTTTTCTAAAGCTGTGGTGGTTCTTCTTTCTTGGCAGGTGAGGCAGGGAGCCAATATTGCCAATGTTGGAGCTGTGGTTGGAGGGCTGGCAACAGCTGCCATTGCATTCAAATACTCACGCAGTGCAGTTGGGGCAATTGGTGCATTTGCCGGTGGAGCAGTAGTGGGTTGGGCATTAGCCGAAGAAGGTGCAAGTCTGGGCTTAGGTCTTTACAAATTCAACTGCATGGATACGAATCTCAAATTTTTGGATTGGTGGGAGAAAAAGCACCGCTGACCACAAAGTTCTCAGTAGCAGCAGCATTATGTCAGTCAGCCCTTGTTGGTAAGCTCTTAAAATATGGGATTGTCTTTTCATGTTGCTTGGAAGTCCCTTCAGCAAGAAGTAGGTTGAGATTAAACTTTTGGCACTGAATATGATTTTAGATTAGCACATATGTAGTAGATTGGATATGGCTTGAAAAGGACAGACTGTTGTGTGTTGTATCAAGAAGAATGTATTGTGTAAAACAACTAGGCAAAAAACATATTGCTCTATAATGATGCCATGGACCTTGGCATTTGTTTTCTCCTTCAACAACATTTCTTTGTGTCTTTTCCCTTGAGGCCAGATTTAATAATCAGGTTGTCTGGAGAAGGAAGGGGAAATCGAACAACCCAAGTCAAAAATCATGCTGACGACTCTCAAACGTGCAAGTAAAATGATGAGAATGCAATACCTGGTATGTTGTGATGATTTCCAATTGTGGTGGCATTGGCTAGGTCCAGAGCCAGCAAAACCACCCACTGTGAGCATTTGGGTGTTGTCTGTTGTTCCGCAGCCAAGCGTTAATAAAATCTTCTGGACGTGTCTTACCGCCTTACGTCTTGTGCTCAAAATCTGTTGACTCCATGCCAACTAATTTGCCTGGATAAATACAATTGTAACACATAACAAGCAGTCTTGTTGATTCTAACAATGTATGGGAAGCTCACTCTCTAGAGATACAAATTCAAATGTTGGAATCTGTGCCTATGCTACTGAATCTAGTGAGGTCTGTATCTGTAATCTGGTGAGCAAAAACAGTCTACAAATTTGGTGGTAACCACAAAGTAAGCATGAGACAGAAAACAGGGTTAAACACCCACCCAAACTAGGCAGGATTTTGATTAGGAACGCATAATAATAAAAGATATATATTGTTAGGAGAATGTATATATGTATAATTTGCCAAAGGGTTATGTTTTAACCAGAACGTGATTTTGTTAAGGTTGGATTTTGGGCATTTTGCTGAGACATGTGATAGCTCTCCTTTGTATGTCTTGAGAATCTTTTCTTAAAGTTCAGATGATTGAATAGCATTATCAAGGCAACCCAAGTTGAAGTTTAGCCAACAATCTCCAATAGCCAAGCAATCCACTTGAATTGCACACTTGCTTTTGTCAGCACAGACAACATATGGATGGGGGTACTAGTCATTTGAATCCAAAAGGAAAACATTAAAAAAAAAAGGGAGTAGTTTAACATTGCTGAAGCTTTGCATATTATTATGTTCTGAGATGAGGAATTTTTTGGCCAACAAAATACAGTTTCTGTCAGGACTCAAAACTGTCTTTTTACTAGTACACTCTGCAGAGCATAGAGTCAGAGAAGGGAATTGAACCCCAGAAATTTTCTTCAATCCCTTACACCAAGTCTGCATATTCATGTTATCGAGAGAAATTTTCATCCTCAAAAGGAGCATGCATTTGGTTTTTTGAAATACCTCACCTCTCTTTTTTCTTCTTTCTTTTTTCTTTGTCCTATGATACCCACCAAGTATCACAGTTATATATATATATATGTAATTTGAGCTCCACGTTGCTATGCACTACCAATGACAATGATTAAATTATTTTGTGTGGACATAATAATTTTTTTATTAATTTTTTTCCAAAAGATAAAATTTTGTAAATTATATGTCATTTTGATCAGTTAATCTTCTTTTACATTCTTGATTTGGTAGACAAAATGTGATTGAAAGTTCAATTCATTAGAGAAATTCATAACAAGATACAAATAGACCCCAAAAAAATAAACATTGAAAGGGTCTAAGATAAACAACAAGAAATGATTTTGAAATGAAATTCAATCTACAACAAATTATAATTTGAAATGACTCTGGAATTGTCATGGAGACAATCACAAAAATACCCATCCTACAAAAACAGGTTCTGACAAAACATCGTCACTGGAATATATATCTATATGTGATTTTCTGCTGGTGCTATATGTTGGGTAATGCTTAAGGAGCAAGGTGTTCCCGAAATAAATATTTATTATTTTTTTCTTTAATTTTTTCTCAACATAACTCTTTGAGTGAAAATGCATGATCAATTTGGATTACTAATGATAAATCAAATATCTCTCGTATGGAATAGAAAGTTAATATTTATAATTTATAAATCACACATCATAAAACAAACCCACAATGAATTCGAGAGCAATCTCTCTAATGTCATACGCACTAGAAATATTATGTAATGGGCAATTGGGAGGACTGAATGAAAAGGCAGATGGCCATAAGCCACATCCGACTGAATGGCCGTTATCTGACATAATCGGCACTCAGGGACATTCTGTCACAATCATTAGGGAATTCCTAGATGGTTTGCTTTGACCTCACACCATGATGTTTTCTCTATGTGCGGGTTGCCCTGCATTTGAAAGAGCAGTTGACCCTTGGAAGTTTAGGGTGAGGTTGGAGTTTCTCATAAGTGAAAATTCACATCTCTGGAACAGAAATTAGTAGTTGTCGGATTATTTCATCCCAGAAATCATTGTTTCCGATATCACCATTAATTTGTTGTCTAGAATTAGGAGCTTGAATTGCAATTTCTGCATGAATTTGTTGTGTAGAATTGAGGAGCTTGAATTGCAATTTCTGCATGAATTTGTTGTTTAGAATTCGGAGCTTGAATCGCAATTTCTGCATGTATTTGTTGTCTAGAATTGGGAGCTTGAATCCCAATTTCTGCATGAGTTTGTTGTCTAGAATTAGGAGCTTGAATTGCAATTTCTGCATGAATTTGTTGTCTAGAATTAGGAGCTTGAATTGCAATTTCTGTATTTGCCACACAAGAGATCTGTGAACCCTTGTTAGGGTTTAGTTGACAACCCAAAAAGGTGACACCCAATCATCCAATTCTACTCTTTTGGTTTTTGTTGTTGAAATCCATCAGGTGTTGGAGTGTATTGTTTCATTGTTTGAAAATACACACTCCAGTTATGAGATCAACAATTTTGGGAAGGCTATATGTATGGTGAGACAATTGTGCAACGGCTTTGTTGTTTCATCCAGAAACCGTCCACAGACTCAATCAATCCAACATCATGTCTCTTTGAACCAATTGCAAGTTTTGTGGTTATTGTGATAAAAGAATTTGGCCCTAACCCTAGGCCCAGTGTACCTACTATTTCCTTCAAGTAGGAACTGATGACACCATGAGTGAGTGAGTTGCATGTGTTGTTCGATTTCATTCCTGAATGCCACAAGATCTTTGCCAGGGCCAGTGGCGACAATGGGTGGGCAATCAAGTGTGATGGAGGTCATGTTGACATGTAGTACGGGTCTGCTCGGAAACCCCTAATTGAATTGTATAATAATCATAAAAATAAAAGCTTTTTCCTTCACAATTTCCAATTGGATTATATACATATTTTTATTTATATATATATATTCAGAAAGCTGATCTTTGTTGGGACTTACAAAATATGCAAGTACTAAAGCCCGCCCCATCTTGACAACAAATTGTTCAAAGGCATATTTCTCAGCTTGGGTGAACTTAAAAGAAGGTTAACTTAGGAGTATTTCAGATCAGCAATGTAGGGATTTTATTGGCCTAAGGATATTGTGTTTAGATTCGTTATAGAGGATAGTAGCTTAAGGGATTTTGGCCCCTAGGTAATAATAATAGGTCTATTTTTATATGAGGATTTTTGAAAGATGATATTTTGGCGTTTGTTGAAACTTGAGATTAGTTATAGAGTTATAGTATCTTGAACGATTTTGGTTTCTTTTAGAGGGTTTTTGGAAGATTATATTTTTGCATGGTGAAATATTTGAGTTTTCATAATTCTTCTTTTTGCCTTAAGATACTTTTTAGCAAGGCCACAGTGTGACACACCCCTTGTTAAATTCTAAGGACTGCCATGTGCAGCCTAATCTGCTTTGAGAGGTGGTGTTAATCTTATCATCTAATCACTATATTTTCACAGGGCCAAATTCCATGTATTTGCCTTATTATGTAACCAGGATGGATTCAGCAATAGAAACCCCATTAATCAGTCACTCATCCATCATTTGCAATTTAATCTTGAGTCAAACATGAAGGGATAACTGGAAGTGATTGCAATATACCTTAGTGCATTTTCAAGTTTGGCAGCAATTAAATTATTTTTGGAAATGCCAAAAAAATTAGAAATTATTTTTTTGAAATGTCCCAAAACAAAATTAAAATCACAAGGGAGGGAAAAATACAAAAATTGGTGGAAACTTGGGAGTTTCTTCCCAGGTTAATTCACCATTGCAAAGGAAGTATCCTATAATTGACAATATTTCTCGACCCTATATTTTGGTAGAACAATACTTCTCCCCACTTTTGCACAAAATAAATAAATAAATAAATATTTTAAAGAAATTTCTCTTTGTAAAAAGCCTCAATATGTTAGAGGTTCAGAGTCCAAAGAACTTACCAAAGAAGTTGCTTATATTTATTGCCAAATTTTCATAAATTATTTTATTTACTGCCAAAGTGAATTTTGAACAATAAAATAATTATTCAACACCCAAATGCAAAAAACAATACTACGGGTATGTATGGTAAGTGTTCATTGGTGAGTGTGGTATGGTTGAGATTCCTAACCCTATGGGCCAGGCTTAAGGTTTCAAAAGATACAATGATGAGTTATATATTGGGTATTTTGTAGCTTGGGTTAGGGGTGTATTGGTAACATGTGATATGGGTATTTTGTAACTTGAGTTAAGGGTGTTTTTGTAACTTGAGGTTAAGGGTATTTTGATAACTTGGGTCAATGATTTTGGGGTAACTTAGGGTAAGGGTAATTTGGTAACTTGGGTCAATGATATTTGGGTAACTTGGGGTTAAGGATATTTGGGTAACTTGGGGTCATGGGTATTTTGTAACGTGGGCTGTTCTGACACATCTCTTAATATATGTCAGAGACAACATGACCCCTAGGTATGTGGTACACTAGCTAGTGGACTAAAGTTAAAAACTAGTGGGAGAAATCAACTATGGTGAGCATATTTTAGAAACGTTCCAATTTAAAGGACGACAGGCTTCTGTCTGACAAAGCTGCATGGTCTGGTTAGGTTTGTGTATGGTTCAAGTCACACACCCTAGACTATATAGCTCTTGTTTCATTCTAGGAGAGAGGTTGTTAAAAACTCAAAGCACCTCCTCCTCCTCCTCCTCCTTCTTTTCTTCTTCTTTTTCTTCCTTTTTTTTCTGGGGGAAATTTAACAAAGATTTCCCTAATAAATCATCATTCACATCTTTCACAAACATTTCCCAAAATTAAAGAAAGAGAGAAGGGAAATGGGGAGAGGGAATTTTTTGGGGAATGAACTTCACCATTTTTAATATGTGTAATACAAGTGTGGGGTTGGGGTACAGCCTTTTTTTTTTTTACTGGTGAGATTTTTCCAAAATAAAATATTTTCCAAAAAAGTAAATTTGAGGATGAAGTGATTTAGGAGAGTTTCCAATAGTCAAAAAGAGAGGGAGAGAAAAAAGAAGAAGTAGAAATCACCAAATTTTTATGTTTGATTTTTGGTGTGTAGCCATAAATATAGAAAGTTGATTAAAAAATTTTGTACTTTTCATCTGATTTATAGCCAGATTCCTAGGGATGATTGCCACTTAGGCTACCCAAAAAAAAAAAAAAAAACCTAAAAATAACATTGGTTGGGTAGTTTACACAGCCTAAGTTATAAAATCAGCGTGTGATTGGGAAGCAAGCTTCATGGTGTGGGGCACAACTATGGTTATGAAAAAATGGAGTTGCACACTAACAATAGCTGCTTGAATTTCAGATCACATAAAAATTGGAGATCTGTTTTAAAATTGCAGTAGGCTATGTGATCTCTCAAACAAGTGTGAGAAGGATATGAATAGGCTTGGAGAGTAATTTAAATTGTTGCAAAGTATTGTGACCTAAAAGGCGGGGTAATTTAAAACAAACTTACTCACTATTTTCCTTTGTTTGCCACACACAGTTCACAACCCCAGGCATCTTGGAAGTGGTCAGGGTTGCTGTCCAAAGTTCCATACTAGATAGATAGATACTCCAGACTCTTGCACACCCCATGCACATCAAGAAGGATAGATAGGTAGGAGGAGCTTGGAGGAGGAGCAGGAGGCAGGAGAGACCCCACTCTTGAAAAAATCTCTCCCTCCCTGTTTGCTTGTTGCAGCCTTTGTCTGAATGAAACTTGACTGGGGAGTGGGAGGAGGGGAAGAAGGGCAATTTAATATCTCTCCCTGGCTCTGGGGTGTGTGTGTGTGTGTGTGTGTGTGTCTCTCTCTCGGCCTCCTCCTCTCCTCCTCTTTCATATTTTCAGCAACCCAAATGGGTTGGGGTGAAAAATTGGGGAGTTTGGAGACTGTGAGTAGAGAATTGGGGAGCTCTAAATAAGGCCGTGATCATTGCTATAACAAAAGGTGTCTATATGTCAAGGGATTTCACTAAATTTTGAGTGAATTCATTAGTTTTAATAAACTGGGACTAGTTGAAGAATAGTGAATTCATTGATCTAGTGAATAGAAACCAGTGAATTGCACACACCTTTTATAATAATTTAATAAAATATTTTAAAAATATTCTTGATCTTTGAACCTTGGCATTGAGAATATTTCATTACCAAGGGTCAAGTAATTCAGGCTTTTGAAAATATTTTTCATGACTAGGCTAGTTATGGGAAATTTTGGTGTTGGGTGGTTCTTGACTTTTATGAAAAACCTTCTGAGTTTTGGTTCTTTTTTAAAAACATTAAAATAGTTTTGGTTTTGGTTCTGGTTTGGCTCTTGAAAAAAATACAATTCTGGTTTTGATTCTGGCTTTCGACTCTAGAATCAGATTTGTTTCTGGTTCTGGGTAGACCGGTCTGAAACCAATGGTTATCAGCCAGTTAACCAGCAGTTCCAGAATTTTTTTTCCCTGGGTATTTTCAAAAATTCTGGTTCCAGTTCCAGAACCATGTCTGGGTTCATTTCTGGTTCCAGAACTGGATCCAATTTTAAACCCGATTTCGATTTCCAGTTCCAAAAATCAGACCCAGTTCTGGTCTGGTTTGGTTTGGTTTGGTTTGGTTTATGGCTCTCAGCCAATAGGATTGCTCTATTTCATTGGACTCTGGACCTTGGAACTTGGACCTTCATCTAAAGTGGCCCTAAATATGGGCACTCTAGTCTACACTTGGGTCCTATGGTAACCACCCAAGAATGTATCATCATGGTACCACACTTAGATATGGGCCAAATTTAATGTATAGGTACTGGAATTTTCCCTATGCAAATATTGGCTATATATGCAAATAAATACACGAGTAATTGGAAAAGAGGAAATTTGTGGTGTGATTATTTTTGTGACAAATAGAAACAGAAACACAATCAGGGGTTCTTTTTCTCCATTGACTGGTAATTATCCCCTTCATTAATTAGCATTAAATTGGCAATTGTCCTAGGTGGGCTGTAGCATTTTTACAAAAAGTGTTGCTACAAGTGACAACCTAGGAAGTGCCTAGGTCTAGATGTGGCTAATTAAATTTTTTTAATTTCGGAAATGGACCAAGAAAATCTATTTGAATTTTTAAATTTTTCATTTTTCTCATTTTCTGAAAAATAATTCGCCAATTAAAAAACATTAGACACAATACTGGTTAATTAGGGGGGGAGGAAAGTGAGGGGACACATTAACTGCTTTGCTCAAGAATGCAAATGAGACACCTGATGGACACCAACTGAAATATACAGCAGTGTTTTTTCTGTCAATTTTGTGATGTAGCCAAAGTGGCTATGATCCACATGAAGATTTAGCCAAATTTGATTACAAGCTAAACATGAAAGTATAATTTTTTTAACATCCTTCTATAATTTTTGGCTACCCTACATGAACCATGAATTTAAAATATGGGGGAATCTTCTTAAATTTTGGTCAAATTATGGCTATTGGAAAAAAAAATTAAATCACTTGATTTTAGCACGTTCAATTTTCTAATATAGCTTTATATATTGCCAGCAAAAAAAAAAGAAAGAGGCTGATGATAATAGCAACGAAACCACTATCAAATTTTTAAGGGTACTCCAAGCTATTCTTGTTTTCCCTCCCTTTTGCATTGAAAGGTGGGCAAACCATGAACATGTGCTCTTTGCAAGTCATTTAAAATCTAAAAACATGGAACAAAATCTAAAAACCTAAAAGACAAATGAATGTAAAAATAATCAGATTCCCAAAACCCTCCATTCCTGGGATGAGTACAAATTTCATGTTGTAAGTCCAAAAACCCTAGTCAACATTTTTTGGGCTTAATATGGTCATTAAGAAGCCTCTCTCAAAAAGGTGAAGGTATCAACCAATGTGGGGGCAAGTATTTGATTTTTTAAATAATAGTCAAAAAATGATACAGGTTTTCAAATAATAATAATAATTTAAGAATAGATCAAGAAAATTTTGGCATTTTTACCATGATACCAATGAAATATCATAGTACAAGGGCAGCTTCAACACTAAATATATTATTTTCAGAAATGTTGAAATTCTCCACAAAAATAAAATTCAAAAAACAAAAATTTTGAGAAGGAAATTAAAGAATTTTTGAGAATATCCTGAAAATATTCTATTTTCGACCATAATTAATTAATTAATTGACGGGCATGTATGTACTACTGTACTACTACGGTATCCATCCTCCAATTCTTTTCCTACTTTTAGTTTAATTCTCTCAAGACCACATCCAAACCCTCACATAAACACACACACACCATTCAATGTTCCAATGAGGGGGTGTATGTGGAGGTGGAACTCAAGATGATGAAAGGTTTCAATATTGAGTTCTTATTATGTCTTTGAGAAGATCTTAGCTTGGGGGATGATGATGGATGAGAAGCTTGTTAACCGGAGGATGATAATGGACAAGAAAATTCTAGCTGGGGATGAGGATGGATGAATTTCTTGTTCCATGGTTGAATACTATTTTCCCTCCATTAAACTGGATTTTGTGTCCCCAAGAGTCTCCACTATTAACCTATCATGTAAACCCTCCTACTTCTCACTCACACTACCTAGGTCACTAAACACTACCACCTATGTAAATATTGAGTAAGTATCCTAAGTAAAGAAGTTCAGGAACATAAGTGATAGGTAGGTAAGGGACTTTGGTGACCACTAGGTAGGTAGATGCATGTGGATGGTTAGTGTATAGGTAACCACCATGGTTAATTGTAGGACAGGAATACAATGCAAAAAGTATTTCTTGTCAACACATCATCCAATCAAACATCATCCATCAAGGAGCAACAA
>Ga0116231_10010683_pt1 | contig 14584 bp, 15 predicted proteins | sample S1TSphgellanicum_2_FD_89695 | JGI IMG/M metagenome (GOLD analysis project Ga0116231, IMG submission 89695) | Host-associated microbial communities from peat moss isolated from Minnesota, USA - S1T2_Fd - Sphagnum magellanicum MG | ecosystem: Host-associated > Plants > Peat moss > Unclassified...
AAAAAAAAAATAAAAAAATATCAAACAAAAAAAAAAAAAAAAAAAAGGGGGGGGCGTGTGTTGGGAAAGGAAAAAGGTTGGTGGGGGGGGGGGGGGGGGAGATATTCGCAAATATCACAGGCTCCAGGGATTTATTTTTTCCAAAAAGAATTTTTTTTTAAAAATTGGAAAAAATTAATTTTTGAAAGAAAATAAACAAACGTACCTAGTCGAATTTATAGTAGGGAAACACATTCCTCCAAAAATTTCCCCAATTATTTTTTATTAAATAAATGGCATAATTTTGTCAGGGAATTTTTTCAAAATATCACTGTCAGTAAAGATATTTTCCAATGCACACAAAAAGTCCCACCAAAAATGATTGGAAAAAAAAAAATTCCTTTTAAAAAAAATAAAAATCAACAGCTTTTCAAAGGTAGACGAGTAGGTAGGTAGGTAGGTAGGTAGGTAGGTAAGTAAGTAGGGATAAGCACCTAGAAATAAAGGTCGGCCTCCAGGTACACACTCGTCTCAGCTCACGAAGCCCTTATCGGTCCTCCCTCGCGAAGAACTGAACTAATCGACGCTGGAACTAAGGGACGGAATCGAAGGACCGATGGTGAGCAAGGGACGATGAAACGCTCTTCTTCTTCTTCTTCTTCTCCTTTGTTCTTTATTTCCGTGTTTTGCTGCGTGCATGCATTGTTCTTTGCACTGCATTGCACTGCACTCCGCAGTGTCGTTCCCGTTGTTTGTGCCAATGGAGCCAGCTTCTTCTTCTTCTTCTTCTTCGCAAGTGGAGCTTTTCTTCTTCGCATTCGCTTCTCTCGGTTGCAAATAGTTTATCTCTCTATTACCTCAGGTTTTGATGCAAGTTCGCTATCCTGTTTTTGTTGTTTTGTGTTCTTCTTATCATGCGACTGTTTTCCGCTTCGTGCATGGTTGTTGTTGTCGTTGCTGCATCCTTGCTTCGTGCTGCTGCATCGGATGCGGTTTCGGAACTAGCACATTCGGAACTAGCTTTGTGACGGATATTTGTGTCTTTGTTTTTTTTTCCTCTCTTCTTTTGTTTTGGAGGGTTTTGGTTTTGGCTTTTCGGATTTTTGTTTTCTATATTATCCTGAAGAAGCGGGTGGTTGACCGTGGTTGTGCTGTTGCCCTTGCCGGGAAGTGTACTGTGCCAGGATCTGTTTTCTCGTTATCCGTGTTTACTGGAGCATTTTGTTTTTGTTTTTGTTTCCGTGGTTTTTGTGTCTCCACAACATCTGTCGAAAAGTCTTTGGCTTGTCGGAAAAATTTGTCGCAGTTATAGAGACATACAAACATTCATCGGTCTTTCAGCGATTGCATGTTTTCTGCCGCTTTCGGTGTGATTCGTGGTGATTTTGTTCTTCGTTTCATAACTATTTTGCTCGTTTGTTTCGGCTCGATTGTCGTCTTTCGCTTTCCTTTCACTGTCGTCTTCTCTGCAACGCAGTCTGGAGTTGCGCGCGTCAGTACTAGCGGAAGCTAGCTCGATTGTTCCGTTCTCGATCTCAGCATCGAACACATCTGCAGAGTTTTATGCTTTCAGAAATTGTTTCGACCTGTTCTTCAGGTCGGCACGCAGAAAATTGTGCAGAGACAGAGATAGCTCCTTGTGCTCTCGTCTCGCCTCGGCCTGCACTGTCGCAGTGTAATCCAGTGCGTCTGTTCTCTTACCTATCTGCTATTGCAAGCTAGAAGCTGCTGCCGCCGTGGTGAACGTGTGAACTCTCATTTCAATTGATGATCAAACAGCATGCAATGAAGGGAGAAGGTGGAACCAGTGAACTCTAGGACAACGGCTCCTCCTGTCTATTGCAGCCCTGAGAAGAAGAATAAACTCAACTGTCTCTGCATTGGTCGCAAGCTTTCGGTTTTTGCCCCGACGAGAATCAGCTCCTCTGCTGCTGCTGCCGCCGCCTTTTCTTGAACCTGAGAGAATGGAGGCTATTGTGAAGCAGGTGCAAATCGTGAACAATCCAGCAGCATTTGGACGGGGTTGCCAATACAGAATGTCTACTCACCCCCGGCAGTATTACCCACCCCCTCAAGTAGCATCATTCTGCAGCCTGAAGAAGACAGCTTTCTCTAACGAACTCTCTGTATCCCAATGTGAGTCTCCTTGCTCTTTTCTTCTCTCCCAAGAGTGATGCAATTTGCCATTAGTATAGAGACCCATGCACTTGACGAATACTCTTTTCACTCATCGTCAGATTCTGAAGTAGGTTGCTTCTCTCTTTGGCCTTCCCTCTTTTTCTGTTTTTTTTGAGAATTATTCCTTCTCTCTTCATGTTCCTCTTTCTCTTGGATTCCTTGGGTCTTCTCCTTCTCTTTCAGGTTTTGTTCAGGGAGCCAGCATCCTGAGCTCAGTCTTTCAGTTTCTGCTGATTTTGCGACACAGAAACTCGGGATGTTGGTTTATGTACATGGCATTGACCTGCACCCATGGTCTTCTCCTTCAAGTTCAGGTTGTTTGTTGACCTAGCCAGCATCCTGGCTCAGTCTTTCAGTTACTGCTGGGTGCTGCTGGGAGGTGACGCTGAAGTCGGTCTGGATGTAATATCAGCCAATCACTTCTATGCAAGTTGTTGTTGAAGGTCTCTGCACTTGTGTATGACTGTTGTTCACAACACTCCTTTGTCACACATTTCTGTTTTCTCTGTTCTTCAGTTTCAGGTTTTCTCTTTCCTTGTTTGGTGACTTGTTGTCTGATGTGGAATCTTCATAGTCTTGTTATTAGGTCATCTCTGAATCCTATTCAACCTGCATGATAATATTTATGTCAAGTAGAGGTGGTGGAACAATGAGTGAAACATGTTTGTGCATTGTGTGCTATGGAAAGCTCTTTCCCAATTGTGATATCTGGATGATATTTCAGAGAACTGCTGGCATATCTATCAACACTGATTTGAGACTTTTTTTTCTTTCAACTTCATTACAGGTAGGAACAGTGGCCGAACATCCTGCAACCCATTTGGTGTTGGCCACTGTGGACAACAGATTGGCAGCTGCAATGGTGATGTCATGGGAGTGCACTTACGGCTTCAAATATGTAAAGCTGGAAGGGAAAAAATGTATTATATTTCAGCAACTGCAAGGCCTATGGACATGGATGAAGGCTCCACTATGCAAGCAGATGTCAACAACCTTGTAGAAGCAGATGTCGGTTGGTTTGATCGGTTCTATCGCTTCTCTCGACCTCATACAATCATTGGCTCTGTGAGTTCGGTGCAATGATTGATAAAACTTGACCAATGAATTGACTTGTTGTGGCTTGCTCACTGTATGTGCTGCACGTGCTTCTCTTTCTCAATTTTTTTCACATCATTTGACAAGCTGCTTTAAGCAGAAGAATCACAAGCATTGAGCTGTTTACATGGTTATTTTACTTAGTCCCCCTTGACATCCCAACACCATGCAAGATTAGCCTGGGAATCATCTACAGCTTTTCTCCAAAGTTTACTATTATCATCAAAATTACTGGAAAATAAAGTGCATACATTGTTGGCAGTTACCATGTGCTTGCTTTTGGGTGTTGACTGTTTCTGACATGAAAGTTTGGTGCTGTGCAGGCTCTGGGTGTTACATCTGTGTCACTGTTGGCGATCCAAAGTCAAGCTGACTTGTCTGTGACTTTCTTGATTGGGTTACTTCAGGCAAGCAGTTCTCCACAATCTTGACGAAAGATAACCTGCATGCTTTGTGCCTTGCCTTCGCCACAAGTAGGAAGTAAGCATGTCAAAGTGATGACCAGCTCCAAGAGATGATTGTATAATATTTTATTCTGTTCTGCATGTTTCAAGTCATCAATATGGCTGGTACATGCAGTGACTCAGACTACTCATTCCCACAATCATGGGGCAGTGGGCTGGGGAGGACCACAGTGTTCATCAATAAGCTCCAGGAACCCCCTTTGCTCTTTGTCTGAATACAAATAATTCACTCATTTTCTATATGTTATCTGTTTGCAGGCTCTGATTCCAGCGCTTTGCATGAATGTCTACATTGTGGGTCTCAACCAAATCTATGACATTGAGATTGATAAGGTAATCCTTAAGATTCATGTCTGCAATACAGCAACAGGTCAATGTTTTGTACTTCTTGCTGTGTTGTGGGATCATAAGAATCAAGAAAACTCCACTCTCACGATTATGGAAAAGTAAAGTAAGGAACTTCAACCAGCCACAGAGAATTCCGAAGGAAAGGCAAAACAGAGAACAAAGGACCAAGAAACAAAAACAAGAAGAAAGCAGTATGAACAGTGTCAGTCAACAGTAGCATGTATAATAGTGACTTCTCTATCACAACTATCCCACCAACTTCATCAGCTCCCTACAGTGGATAAAGGCCAGTGAAAACACTAACCTGTCTACTGAGTTTCTGCTGCGCTTCCAGAAGCAATGGGAAGACTCAGCCTTGCTACTGGCTAGCAACAAACAACATAGGGAGATGTCAAAAAAATAGAAAAACAAAACAAGAAAAGGACAGCAGAGAAGAACATAGACCATCATTTGCAATTTGTGTCAGTCCCTGATGTGTATGAGACTGTTGGGCCCCTGTGGTATGTGTGCAGGTCAACAAGCCATATCTTCCACTTGCTTCTGGAGAATATTCTCTTGCAACTGGCATATCAATTGTAGTTACCTTTGCTGCTGTGGTATGCATATGCTTTTCACATTACCAGCACAACAGGATCTCATATCTGACATTCTACTATTGGGTTGCAAATCCCCTAGTTGTCATGCAAGTCTCTTGAATAGGGGTCTATTAGCTGTCTGTTCTGGCATTCTTTTCAGTGACAGCAGATAGGAGGCACTTTTTCTACATTGAGCTTACATCTGGAATCACAAAGCAAGTTTAGTTGTCTGAATGGTGAGGTCTGATTAAAGATACTGTATTTTGACTGTACTTTTGACTACTGAATCTCTCAGATGTTAGAAGATGTAGACCATGCTTGGATTTCTGACTTTTGTGCTCATGTTGTTCATGTTTCAGAGTCTAGCAATTGGAGTTTATGTAGGTTCAAGGCCATTGATGTGGGCACTGACTGTCAGCTTGGTGTTGGGAACAGCATATTCAGTTGATGTATGGGATTGCTTCCTCTTTCTTTAGCCTGAATGCACATGAATGCACACCAGTCTAAACTTGGGCACTAGTGCACAAGTGCTAAGACTTTGTTAGTAGGAATTCAAGATACTGAGCTAAACATGCATTTTTCATATCTCTGGGTTTGGTGAGCACCATCATGTGTCTTGCTTTATCCTTCATGGAAGCACCAGAACAGGAACTGGACCTACAAAAGTGGCATAGATAGCCCTGTGGTACTTCTGCAATAATGCATTGTACTTCTGCAGGTCCCATTTTTAAGATGGAAGAGATCAGCTGTTGCTGCAGCAAGCTGCATCCTGGCTGTGAGGGCCATTGTTGTGCAGCTTGGTTTCTACCTACATATGCAGGTGTGGTGGTGCTGGACAGACCTCATATGCACTTTCTTATAACAATACACAATAGAGCCCAATTCTGTATTTACTCTTGCAACTTGTGACATGATCTCTGTCAAGAAAAGTTGGAAGTCCTGTCAAAAGTGGATGGCACATACAGGGCATTGCAGAAGTTGGTTAAAGTTGGGCAAGAATATTGGTCACTAATTACTGGTGGCATTTAGTACATTGGAAGTTCCATTGCTTGTTATGTAGACCTCCTGAGGTGTAACTGTTTTTTCTCTTGTCAATGCAGGCCTCTGTATTTGGAAGAGCAGCAGTGATGACAAGGCCTCTGTGGTTCATAACAGGCTTCATGTGCTTTTTCTCTATTGTTATAGCCCTTGCCAAGGTATTGCAGAATATTTGGTGTGTGCAGAATCTCATGATCCAAACAACTATTCAGGATTAAGAGATTCAGAACTGCAGGTCAATCGCAATAAGTTTGGTACCTCTTGATACAAAGTCTGGGAAGTTTTATTCTGTACATCTTTGTTAATGGCCTGCTTGATGTTTCAGGACATTCCTGATGTTGAAGGGGATAAAGTTTTTGGAATCCACTCTTTCAGTGTTCGTTTGGGACAGAAACGGGTAAAGCTTCTGCAACTGCACTGAATGTTGTTTTACCTGACTTTGTGCAACTATACACATGCTGTTTCTCCAGAGGAGTCAAAGGCCATCTCTCTGCGTAGTTGAAGACTTCCTTAAAATGGTGACTTGAAAGGAATGGAAATTTCATTTGTTAGCTGCTTACAGCCAAGTGTCCCTGTGTTTTGCTGGATGGAGCAGGTTTTCTGGCTTTGTGTATGGTTGCTGCAGGCAGCCTACACCACTGCTGTTGTGGTTGGATTGACATCATCAACATTGTGGACAAAAGTTGTCATGGTTATCTCCCTTGCCTTCTTCAGCCTTTCCAAAAACCACTACCTGACACCTCGGAGCTGCTGTCCACTAAAAACAAGTGAACATCAAATAACTGTTGAATTCTAATTATGTTTGGAGGCCACTATGTGCCGGGCCACCCCTTCACTAGCTTGATCAAAGTATGGACTGAGGGAAGTGGTTGATGTCTTCAGGGTGTAGGCCATATTGCGTTGGCTGGTATTTTATGGATGAGGTCCCAGAATGTGGATCTGAAAAGCAGAGCTGCTATTGCTGCATGGTACATGTTCATTTGGAAGGTCAGTAAATACTTGCCACTGAAGTTAGCAATATGCTGGTAGTATACTTTTGCACATTCTCAGGCTAGAGCTGTAGAGCTTTCAGAACCAGTCCCAAAAGGTTTTGTATCCTGTAGCTTTCCATCTGTGGACCTACAGTTTGTGTTGTCATAACTACATTCACAACACCTTCTTTCCATATCCAAACAAACAACTGACAAATGCCTTTTTCCCATCCAGCTGTTTTATGCAGAGTACATTCTCATACCCTTCATTCGATGACCATGGTGATGGTGATGCTTGTGCTGGTTGATGCCTTTGCTTCCAGCATCAACAGTTTACAATCCATCAACTATGTGAAATGACTACAAATTTGAGGCTTCAATGGGATAGTCTGGGCAAAAGTCTCAGCATATTTTTGTTTCTCCTGCCTTGCAGGTGGGTGAGCACTGATCTCTGTTGCATTTGAGTCCAATTATTTTAGCAACGTCTTATTTTTTAGCACAATGTTATTTACTAAAGTGCAAAGTTGAAGTAGAAGAGAGCACAAGTGAAAGCAGGAGGAAATCACCAATCTGTTGGGGGTGAAAAGTGCATATCATGGGAGAAAGCAATTGCCAGAATTGAGTGTCTGTTCTCACAATTCAGTCTTGGGACAGATGTTCATTGATGCAACTGAGAGTTCTCTTTCTTCACCTGAAGAATGACATCCGTCTTGTAATCACTTTGGTAGCAGTTGCACTGATAGCATCAGATATGTTCTGAATGGATTACAACTGACTTTTTTTTTAACTCTTCCACTATGCAAATAACAGTGCAGCAATAAAATGTGTCTTTGTGGTTTGGAGACTCCTTTACCTGGGTCCCCATTAAATTGAAATCGCAATCTGAGGAGCTTATAGTCTTTGCAAGGAGTGACAGAAGATTGAACTTATTAATGAAAGGGGTGTGCTCCTCTGGTGTGTGCCTCTTCTATGTAGCTCAATAGCAATGATACACAGCCACCCCCACCCCCACCCAGCACCTGAACCCATGCAGTTATTTTTCTTTTTATAGCTTTGCATTGCACTTGTCACAATTCTACTCTATTTGTTTTTATTCCCAAGAGTGGTTGATAAACCTCATAGGAACAAGCAGAGTTCAGAAAGAGCAACTGGTTGCCCAATGTCTGATCACCCTGCCTTAATGGCAAGTTCAAACCTACAACAGTCAAAATATGAAATGTTTTAGGAAGTTAACAAAAAATGAACTCAGTATTTACAACAACACCTTCTGGAGATTCCTCCAAAGAGAAGAAATGTTTTTTTGTGGGTGTCACAAACTGGCTATCTAATAGAGAAATTTCAGTTAAAAGGTAACTGGAGTTTCTCAAATCAGCAGGTCTGAATGAATGTAACAGACAATTGGAGTTTTAAAGAGGTAACTGGAGTTCCCAAATCAGTGAATTCGAATGAATGGAACAGACAATTGGAGTTTTCAAATCTGCTAATCAGAATGAATCTAAAAAAAATTGGAGTTTGAAAACCTGTCAATTGGAATGAATCACTGAGAAGGTTGTTGTGGCATCCTTTTTGAGAATAACTGTTGTTTAGAGACCTTTGGAGTTGAAGCACATCCAAGGAATGCCCATTTTAACCAATAACTTTTGATGTTCATGGTAATCTTACCCCAGACTGACCAAGACCATTGCCAAAAGTGAAAGTGGCCGCCAAGACCTTCATGACCTGGAACCAAACTCAAGGGGTTCCTAATAGGGTACCACAATAACAGTTAGTAAAGTAAGAGGTAACGTGATGGAGGGTCATGAAGAGGGAGTGCCCTTTGGTGAAAATTCAAAACAACCTTGTCAGTTTGCAGGAGAGAAGACTCATCAGTGATTGCCAATATGGTCATAGCTGGTTGCATGTCATTTGCTTGACATGCAACCAGCTATGTGAGGGAGATAATTGGTTATTGAACCGTCAGTTATTGGACTGCCCACAACTGAAGTTCACCAAAAAAAAATGAACTCAGTGTTCACAATAACACCAGGTGGACATTTCTCAAAATAGGAAACGTTGCATTCAAGTTCACAAAAAATGAACTCATTTATTCACAATAACACCTGGTGGACATTTCTCAAAATAGGAAATGGACATCCAAGTTCACAAAAAATGATCTCATTGTTCACAATAACACCTGGTGGAAATAGGAAACGTTACATCCAAGTTCACAAAAAATGAACTCATTGTTCACAATAACACCTGGTGGACATTTTTCAAAATAGGAAACATTACATCCAAGTTCACAAAAAATGAACTCATTGTTCACAATAACACCTGGTGGACATTTTTCAAAATAGGAAACGTTACATCCAAGTTCACAAAAAATGAACTCATTGTTCACAATAACACCTGGTGGACATTTCTCAACATAGGAAATGTTCCATTGAAGTTCACAAAAAATAAACTCATTGTTCATAATAACACCTGGTGGACACTCCTAAAAATAGGAAATGTTGCATGAAGTTCACAGAAAGAATGTGGACTTATTCTTCACAACATCGCTCAGTGAACAGACCTCAAAATGTGAGACCAAAAATGGAAACCACAGAGTTCAATAGTTCTCCCTTACAGGCAGAATCAATAAACAAATCAAGCATACACATTGGAAGGCATAGTAACTGAGCATTAGATGGGACATGGGCTGCATTCTTTGAAAGCAGAAAGAGAAAACACATACTCACTATCTTAGATTCAATACGTGTTAGCATGCAAAGCAGTGGTGCACAAGGCTAGTAAAAATTATGGGTCCGAAGCCCAGTAATTGTGAAGGCCATTGATATAGCTTGCAACCATGTTACCCAAGTTTTAGACCTTCCAAGGTAAATCTCATGCAACCAAAAGCTGAAAAATTGATGATGATTTACAATTTCAGCATTGGATAATTATCCGAGCTGCATCCTCAAGATGAATGCTAGAATGGGATCTGAATTCTTTTATCAATAACCTCTGTGCTGCACACTCTACATTTTTCTTTATGTGATATATTTAGCAAGATGTGGTCACCCAAGAAACACTGGGTAGCAGGGTCACAGAAAGCTACCTCTATCAGCACTAAAGATACTCTGTATTCTACAGGTCTCCTTTCTTTATGGAGAAGTCCTCTAAGCAGGGAGAAGCCTCAATGAAAGCAGGCTCACATTGCAAGATGATGCTCGCAGCTCGGATGAGCACTGATGCTGTCAACCCCCATATTGAATACTTTACACCAGCTGGGCTTTCAAAGTCAAAGAAATGCACACGGAAAACAACATTCCACCAAGACAAATCTTCATATCGGTGTGCCTCATCCTGTCAAGAATCAACACAAAATAAAACTTTTATCATTTCCCAACTTAGATTAGCAAAAACAGTCCACTCTTCTGTCCTGTCAATGAAGAAAGTACATGTTCCAGAAATACCTCCAATAGTATGAAACATGAGTCATCCTAGTGGATGGTATATACCACACAGACAACACAGATAGATGTCTTCTGATTTTGCACCAAAATCTGGTTTACATCTCAACAAACTGCATTTGGAGCTGGGCTGTAAATGTAAGTTACACCCAAACTGAACTCTATTGACCAATTTGGAAAGACACAGACACTGCATGCCAACACCTAATTGATCACAGCAACTGCTGCCTTGTAAAAGGTGGATCCTCTCAACTGCCACAACCAGGCCAAGATGGTTCCACAAATCTTCCCTTGCAGACTCTGAAGTGGGACTCCCCTATATTGTCAGGTGATTAATTGACCCAGTGGTCTCCCACTGTAGCTGGAGACTAATGCAGAATTTTACAAATATTCATACATGGAAAGTGGTCCATACTGTACCTTCAGAAACATCTCAAGAGGAACATCAAAAACAGACTCAACCTCCGATGGGTTTGCTATGGGTTCAAACTTGCTTTTGTCCGGTAGTAATCCCACGACAGGTGTCACTGTTAGCAAATACTGCACCAACATTTTGAGGTTAAAATCCAGCAAAAAGAGTAAATCCATGTACCCAGAACAAATACAGTAAATGCCTCTCCTGTTTTCAAGCAGATTGAGAAACAAAATAACATGTACTAGCTTGCTAAAGGCCAAAGAGCCAGTTAATAAGATTTTTGTTGAAATCATTCCAATGTGTATTGAGAAAAGATCTCCTTGAGCATAGAACATTCCAGGGTGATTGAGAGAGAACCTTGGACAGGAAGGGCTCAAAAATTGCAACCACCCTGACCTGGGATGGTTCCAACCCTATCTCTTCCTTTGCTTCCCGCAAAGCAGTTGCTATATCATCCTCATCTTCTTCGTCTCTTTTGCCCCCAGGTAGTGCCACTTCTCCTGCACATGCACAACAAGCTACTTATCATTAGGTGATAAGACTGTTAGCTTTGGAGTTCAAAACCAGCAGAGGCACCATTTACTCAATGTGGCCTAAGTCACTCTCCTCATTCTGAAGGAGTGTGGTTCCACAGTTGACCCAAAGAATGTAGCTCCAAAAAAACTTCAGCGGTCAAGCTATCAGGACTAACTGCCTAAGATTTTGGATGGAGACAATGCTAAGTTTAGATCATGAAAATCAGGATTCCTACACTCATCCCCCTGTTCAGCCTGAAATGTGCTTGGCCTTCAACAATGGCCTTTTAAGTCTCAAATGTCTCTTCAAGGTAGTTGCTAACGAAAAAACAATCTGGCATGCCAACTGCACCAAACAAGGGATTCACCCATATTGTTTCCACCATGACTGCAAGCTCATTCAGAATACTATTACCCCACCCTGTTGAATTGTCCCACAGATCCATCATCTCACTAAACAGAATGACATAAAATTATAGCTGCCAAAGAGAGGGACAGAGATGGAGACCAGAATGAGAAGATAATCGGCCAGCCCGTCTTGTGAGGATAACTCGCAGCTCACCAGCAGCACCTTCAAAAAGACACACAAGCACTGATGCTCGTCTCTCAGTGAATGGCCACCTCACACCATTATCATTTGCCATTGATGCTGTCATCCGTACACTGGAGCACAATCCCCAGACCATCTCATCTGTTGCACGTGCCCAGTGCCCAACTGGAGCCCTGTGGACCACACAAATGCTTCTTAGTGAACAACATTCCTGTTTGGACTTTACACCTTGCATCTGTTAATGCACATACTGGGCCCTCACTAATCAATCACTTAGTGTATTGTTCCACCCTGAGTCATGTTTTTTTCAATATACCATCTGATTTCACTAGTTGCTCTGCTGCTTCATCTCCTGCACCGCAATATCTGTACTTAATCATGACAACAAGTTCCAACAATGATGAAGACTGCACTGAACTGCCATCAACTTTGCAGCTACAATTTCAACAAAGAACTTGTTCCTGGAAGGAATGTTTGAAGACAATTGAAGTTTGGTGTAAACCCAGTCAGAGTGAGAAGTTGAGCAGAAACTGGAAATTTGCTCTTGCAATATGTGAACCATAGCTTGACCAAAAGTGCACCATACCATGTGTCAATGCTTCACCTCACAGTCACTAGATCTTCATCTTCATCTATAGATAGGTAAAACACAGGGCAGAGCCTCCAATTCAGCACAAAAAAAAGCCTGCCACATGCAGTTGAACTAAAGTACATGTCAACAGTGTGCAAAAAGAATGACATGCGAACATACACTTCTCACATCCTTATCCCACATTCTGAATAAACCACATTCTTTGCAGATCATCATGTCTTGCAATATTCTGGTTTTTTGCATTTGCAATCTGCTTGCAATGAATAAATTATCCCAAAAAGTGTTGGAGATTGTGCCTAACAAATGGTGCTCAGTCCTGGACATAAATGCATGACCTAATTCACTCTTGGGGAAACAACTTGTTCTCCTTCCAATTTGTCGCTGACTTCTTGTGTAATGCACAATCCTTAGGTGCTGCTGATGCTCCTCATCAGGTGCTGATGACACCAATCAGTGCATGAAGAAAGCATGAATCTGCTTCACCTTTTTTCCTCACTTCCAAAACCCCAGTCTCAAATCCAACTAGTGCAAAGTTGCAAACTGGTACAGTAGTTTGGCAAAGAAATCCGTCCATTTAGAGAGCTTTCAGAGCGTCATCCAGATGCAATCTCATCACTATGCAATAATGGATCAAGAATATCATCATGCTGGAGGGGAGGGGAAAAAAAAAGGGGGCCAAAAAAACTGCAGCATGCGCTTCACTCTCATCACGTTCTGCTGCGCATTGTTCTCAGTTGTTCAGAAAATTATGACTGATAAAATGTGCAAAGAAAGAAATAAATCCTTCATCCTGAAACGCAGCTTCGCTCTCTTCTCTTCAGAACACTCTTCTTTTACGTTGCAACAAGCAAAAGCTCCTTGAAAAAAAACAATAGGTCGGAAGAACAGGAGCAAAATATGAAAATCACTAGTAGTACCTATACAGTCGCAGGCGCTGGGCCAAAAGCTTGAGAGTTGGACTCTCCAATTCCCATTCACCGTCGTCTTGTGGATCCCTCCAAGCTCCACCAGTTTCACCGTCATCTTGTGGGTCCTTCCGTGCTTCACCGGTAGCAACAGCAAAGAGCAGTTCCGTGGCATGATTATTACCATTGCTGTCCATCGCTGTCTGCACCGGCTTCTTCCTGCTCCTCCTCCCCTTCTCTGCCTAGAAATAATAATTGTGCTACTGCAGCAGATCAGGCAAGCGCGATCTTGAGAGAGAGAGAGAGATGAGACGTGATGCCAAGTCTGGAAAGCTTCTCTCTCTCTCTCTCTCTCACTTCGCAAACACGGCTGTCTGTACCGGCTTCTTCCTGCTCCTCCTCCCGTTCTCTGCCTAGAAATAACAATTTTGCTACTGCAGCAGATCAGGCAAGCGCGATCTTGAGAGAGAGAGAGAGGAGACGTGATGCCAAGTCTGGAAAGCTTCTCTCTCTCACACACACACACTTCGCAAACACAAAACTTCCGAATTTCTTCCGCGGGCGAGCTATCGAAGCTTCCCACACCGTCGTGTTCTGAAAAGAAAAGTTCGCCAATAAAAACAAAAAAAACATTTTCTTGAGGAAAGTCCCAACGTCAAGTAATTGCACTTTGCTTTCCGGGTTTTCTTTCTCTCTCTCTCTCTCTTTTTCTTTTTTCTTTTTTCAATTTTTGTGATTTGGAAAATTTGGCGATTTATTTCCAGCAATTGGCAAAATTACTTGAATTTACACTAGAAAAAACAAAACTTCCCAATTTTTTTCCCCGAAAAACTGCAAAATTTTTTTTGTTGGAAATAATACTCTTTCCTTTCTTTTTTTTTTGGGGCCCTCTTCTTTCCTTTCCCTCCCCCCACTCTTGTTTTCTTTTTCCTTTCTTTTTGTTCTTTTTCCTCCCTTTTTCTCTTTTTTCCTTTTTTTTTTTCCTCTTCTTTTTCCTATTTTTCCTTTTTCTCCTCTCTTTTTCTTGTTGCTTTATTTTGTTATTTGATTGAAAGGCTAGTCCCCACTTGGCACTGACTCCCCTACCTTAATACTTTCTTTCAAGGTTAACCCCCCCCAGAATGTTCCCCACTTTTTCCCATGTTCCTTCTACTTGTGTGTTCCCTATTTTCATGTTCTCAACTCCTATCTTCAAGTTCCCCACTTGCATGTTCCCTACTTGCATATTCCCCAATTGCATATTTCATACTTAAATGTTCCCTACTTGCATGTTCCCCAATTGCATGTTCCCTACCATCAAGGAAATCTTATCTTACTAGTGTGAACCTGGTGCATAATGCACCTGTCGAACTTTCCCTCGCCCGGTCTTTCCCCGCCCGTGCCCCCCACTCCGCTTGATCTTTCTTCACCCGTGCTTTCCCCCTCCCCCCAAACTTCCCCACCCGTGGCCCCGCCCGGGCCCCCCCTCTGCTCGTGGTTGCCCCCCCCAACCACAAAAAAAAAAAAAAAAAAACCAAAAAAATAC
>Ga0116231_10010684_pt1 | contig 14583 bp, 9 predicted proteins | sample S1TSphgellanicum_2_FD_89695 | JGI IMG/M metagenome (GOLD analysis project Ga0116231, IMG submission 89695) | Host-associated microbial communities from peat moss isolated from Minnesota, USA - S1T2_Fd - Sphagnum magellanicum MG | ecosystem: Host-associated > Plants > Peat moss > Unclassified...
TAAAAGTTGAAACCAACACTCTCCTGAGTTAAGAATCAAATAATATACCATTCATCTTCTTGTGATATGTAAAGCTCTTGGAGAAATTGCACACATTTCAACATGCAAAAGAAGGGAGGCGGTTAAAAAGTGATGCATGGATAAGAATCAAGATTGATTGACAGACCAGGAATCAGACCTTTTTTATGTCATGTAAACCTCTTGGAGAAGTTGCACACATTTCAACATGCAATTGAAGGGAGGCGGTAAAAAAGTGATGCATGGATAAGAATCAAGATTGATTGACAGACCAGGAATCAGACCTCTTTTATGTCATGTAAAGCTCTTGGAGAAATTGCACACATTTCGACATGCAATTGAAGGGAGGCGGTAAAAAAGTGATGCATGGATAAGAATCAAGATTGATTGGCAGACCAGGAATCAGACCTTTTTTATCACATGTAAAGCTCTTGGAGAAATTGCACACATTTCGACATGCAATTGAAGGGAGGCGGTAAAAAAGTGATGCATGGATAAGAATCGAGATTGATTGGCAGACCAGGAATCATACCTTTTTTATGACATGTGAAGCTCGTGGAGAAATTGTCTGGCGTATTTGGAGGGCACCTTATAAGCTTTAAAGAATTGAGCACCAGATGCTTACAAGATGCCTCTTGCAGGTAGGTACTGAGCTCCAAATAGTAGGTGTAATCTACTCCTTGTCCCGACCACCACGCGATCTACAGATGTTTATGCTCGCGATTGCATTGACAATTATGGAACGTGTCGCCAGTACTTTGCCATGCGACACCAGAAACCGGCATAGTGGCGAGTGCATGTCGCAGAAAGTTGCATCACACCATAAAGAAATGTACACCACCAAATTGGTGGCGAGCATTTGGGGCCAGTTTTTGTCACTTGGTGATAATACAAAGTCCTGTTCGAACTCATTCAAAGGATTATTGCTAATAAACTGCGCCAAAATCTCCAGATTTTGAGGAATTTGTGTTTTTTCTCAATATCGCCATATTTAGACGATGGATTCGACCAGGTCACCAAAATACAACAGTCTTAAATTTATCAACTTTCCTCTCTGACCTGTAGCCAAATTTGGCTAATTCTTCTTGTGGATGATTGCTAGAGTGACTCAGCGTTTTTTCTTTTGTGGGGAATTTTCACATTGTGCCAAAAACAAATGGGCCCAATATCTACAACAAATGAATTTTTTTGAAAAAAATTCCCTCATTTTGCTAAGCTAAGTTTTTTTTAAATGTCAAAAAATAACCAGATTTCTATCATAGGTCCAATACATAACCACAATATAGAAGGATTTTTTAAAAATTCTATTGTCAAACCTACTCTATCAGCAAATCTGGAAGAAAACCTCTGGTGTGGCTACATCACAAAATTGAAAAAGTAATCTGATGACTCACTATATTTCAATGAACTTACAGATATTTATTGAGCTCATCACTTTCCTTCCAATATGCCATAACAGAACATCACCCCGTTCAAGTAATGAATGGTCATGCGGTGGGTTTTACCTTGTGTAAGTATGAATTAAGCCTTGATGTTATTTTGAGCAACCGATCTTTAAAGTTGGTGCAATAGTTCAAGCATTCAGTTGCGCAATCAAGCTCTGGCGATGGCATCTCAGGTTTCCTAGAGATTGAGTACATGTGTTACGGGTTTTGCTTCTCTGAATTAGGGTAAATTTTTATTTATTTATTTATCAAACCTTCGCTCATACAACTTGAATTTTTTTCAATAATTTATATGAAACATCATTTTATAAGATTAAAAATCCCTTTAAAAAGTGAAAATGTACTATTTGTAATTTAATATATTAAATTTTCTGTTATTGAAAAAAATTGTGTATAAATTAGTAATTATTTTCATAACATTAATACTTTATATAACATAATGAAGTAGTAAACTAATTTATGTGTTTAATCATTTGAATATTTAAAATTATAACTAATATAACAAATAAATAAATAAAATTTCTATTGATTAAATATATATTTGAAATGTGGGGAGGAATAATATTGTATAATATATTATCATAGAAAAAAAAAATTCTGAAACAAAAAATAAATTAAATAGGTTTTTTCACAAATTATGTTCTTTGAAAGATTTTTTTTTTTTCAAAACATATTTTGAAATGTATTAAATAATAGAATTCAAATGCATTTTTAGTCAAATTAATTAAAATGCTTTTAAAAATTTTATTTGTGAAAATCTTGGGAATAAAATGGAATTAAATTTAAACTTTTATGTTAAGAGAAAATATGATAAAGATAACAATGGTTAAAGAAAGAAAAAACCTTTAACACGCCATTGTTGAAATGTAATAAATTGGAAGTTTTGAATTTATTTTCAATCAAGTTAATTTATTTTTTCTTAAAAATATTAAAGATGTGTACATCTTGGGAAAAATAAAATTAAATGAAATTTAAATTTTGTCATTTGGCCAAAATATGAGAAAGATAATAATGGTTAAGAAAACAAAATCTTCAGTACATCATTGTTGAAATGTATTTGCTTGCAAGATTCAAATGCATTTGCAATCAAATTAAATAGTTTTTTTTGTTTAAAAAAATTCAAGATGTGTACATCTTCGAAAAAGCTTTTTTAATTGTTCCATTTGGACATAGTATGAAAAAGATAATAATATTTAAATTTGGTTTTTGCAAAACATTTGGAATAAACAACATATTAAATACAATCATCACCCCAATTGTTTCATATCAAATGGGTAACTTGGTTAGATGGCAATGGCAATGGGTTATCACCTTGTAGTCCAAGGTTCAAATGTTAATACAACTTCCATGTGGTCAAATATGTATGTTGACTATATGCACATTAAAATAATTTTAAATCACTTTAATTTTTAAATAAATGCCATGTGGCAATTTTTAATTTGATTAATTTAGAATGAATTCATTTATTCATATCACAACTTGTTGCCAATCACCAAGGGATGTAGTGATTTCATTTAAATAATTAATGAACTCATAAACTCATTGACAATCATTAAGAATGTGGTGATTTCACCTAAATGATTAATGAAACTCCTAGTTGAACACATCTCTTGTAGTGAATGTTCATCTACTAAAACCTATCAAATTTCCCATGACACCAATTGACCATTGTGTTAAATGTGATGACCCAATTTATAAATTGTCAAAAGAAAATGAATTTATGATATGCAATGTCATTCATCCCCCAATTGATGCAAGAAATTCTTGATTTCAAATCATGGGTTCAAGGCTATTTGAAATATGGCTTCAAGGTATTAATCAAACATATACATATGCATCTTTTTCGATTTTTTGTGGATTCTTCTAGATGGCTAGTGATGTAGTACATGGTGTCATTGATTGATTTGATGTGGAGTCCCAAAAATGGCCCTACTACTCGATTGTGGAAGTTTGATAATCAAGGTCGCCCCAAATTACTAAGTGAAGTTCCAAAGCATGTTCCATTTTGTCCTATTTGGGGTAATGATGCCTCAAAATCAATAACGAGGGAAAATACATTAGTAGTGGTATATCAAAATATTTGAAGTTTTGAAGTTGAACATTGTGAGAGATGAAATGACCCTATATTGAATATTGGGTAGGTATTTTAAAATGCTTGTCAAAACCATTTCGAAAGTAAAGTCACATCTTATTGGAAGGTTTTTGGCATCTAGCAATTGGAAAATTAATCATGTGTAATTCTCTTTTACAACTCCACCTATCATTGAAGATCAAGAATATCCAATTATCCCTCTATATTGTGGGCATAAAAACATGAAGTCATCCTTGAGTACAATAACTTACATTCCCTTTAAAGATTTACATAAAAAATATTTTATTCTTGCTTATCCATTTGATCCTAAAGTGTACCCAATATGGATGGGGAAAGTGTGTAGTGAAGTTGTCAAGGATGAGAATTGATGCACCCCCAAACTCCATGATAGACTCAAATGCAAATCCAAAGGTGAAAATAGCGGAAGGATAAGGAGTTGGGGTATGCTCCTTGATTCGCAGCACTTTGAGGGTAGAGGGGCGTGCTAGAGCTCTGGGATAGGGACTAAAATGAGTAACAAGTAAGTCAATTATTCACACGGACCTACACAAATCAAACAACAAGTTGGTTAGTGCGTAATTGAAGCATTTTTGGTGCACAAACGAGCCACGGGCAAACATGTATTCATAAAACTCACCACGGCCCGGACTTGGGGGATGCCACCACCTTCCCCCTTATAGTATTCTTTGTGCCTGGCCATGGGGCCTACACCAAATGTCATTTTGTCCCGGGATTCCCAAGTTGAGAATCTTGAAATTCTCTAAATTAGGACTTTAACGACGTTAGAAGCCCATAACATTTTTTGCAGACCTTCGATTAAGGTGCGATTTGGAACAAAGTTGTAGCATTTGTCATGAGCTTTCCAATGGTAACATGTATACTTTGGTCTTGGAGGAACTGAATCTCTAGGTATTTAGTCATATTGTGAATATTATTCCACTCAAGCAGGACTTGCAGATGTTTGTTACCAAGAAAGGTTATGTGACAGAAACTTAAGCATGTTGGTTAATGTGTGACATTGGGTGGGGCCAGGACCTAATGAAATCAGTGGGGATGTTAGTGTAGCAGGTCCCTGCAATACATGCTGTTTTTTAAGGTATTTGAATGTGCATGCTATTGTTGCTGTTCTTGCTGTTTGAAGGTCTCTGAACGTACATGTAACTGTTGCTGTTCCAACCACACATTAGGATTTTAAATTTTTCTCTCCCTTTCCTCTTTTGAGGGTTCAGTTCATTTCTTTCCTGTTCATCCAAATAGCCCCCTACACCAAGTGCCTGCTGCAAAGTTTTGTGGATATATATCCACTCCTGTATCTAGCTTTAACATGTCATGAGGTTGTGTCTGAGAGCACCCCACCTAATTGTGTTTTCTTTGGTACTCATTTGCTTTATGTCTGGTCTGTTACTTGTACTTATTTTAGGAGACAGTTGGGAGTTTCTCTGATAGTGCCTGCAGTGGAGCATAAGTGGCTCTTATTCGCAATGTAGTTGCATGGAACAGGATATGCTAGGAATGCAACAGAATCCATATTAGCAACAACACTACTATGGTGTGGCTTTACTATTTTTCCATTATGCTGCTGAAACACTAAGTGTTTCTGGTCATAGGCTTTGCACTACCTAGGGGTATGCATATTGGATTCTCTCCTGCAGGTCCATAACCTTCTGGTTGCAACTGCCCCAAGGGAATCTTAGCAGTGCATGCATCTCTTTCATGACCTTCTATTCTAGGTGCCATCATCACACTGTATTTCTTTCAACAACAAATTCTCAACTTTGTTCACATATCATGGTGGCTGCTGCTGGAAGGGTGAAACTAATTACCTCCTGACATCAGCTGCTGTGCAACACATGTTGAATCAGGGACTGTTCACAGCATCATGACTATGGCACTCCTTGCAAAAAGCAAATTTAGTGACTATATCTGCACATCTGCATGAAACCGGTGCCAGTTAGAATGATCAAATCTCACCTCTTGTATGTCTACAGTGCTGAACTCAATCTCTGCATGATCCAGCTCTTGTGACAACTAGTCCATTCCCACTGTAATTTAACTGTGTTTTGATGAGAGAAAACCACAAAAGGTCAGCCCTTCGCAATGCTTTTCAGGGTTGCCCAGCTTTCCTGACAAACTAGGTACAAAGGATCCACCACTTCTGGCTCATCTTCTTGAAGCATACAGGGATATTGACCACAGGTAAGTGAGGTTATACAGCACCTTTGGTCTTGATTGTTTCTGCACAATGCTATGAGACTCCATCAACTGTGATTGGCACAACTATCAAAGGATGTCAGACTTCAAAATCACATTGACATGGAATTGAATATTGCAGAACAGTTGGATTCTTGAAAATCCCATGAAAAACAGGAACTTAGTGTCCACCAAGAAGGAAGGAGAATCAAGTCCACAAAACATAAGAAATAACAGTGTGCATCTAAGAAATTGGATTGGTTTGGATTAGAACAGGTAATTCTCCTAAGTTGAACCCATCTCCAAATATCCAGAAGCAATCAATGACACTGGATTCATATTCAGAGCAATTCCAAATCTTGAAAACAAATTAGTGAGCAAGCATCTTCACTAATGTTGTGGATGGGATTCTGAGAGATGCAAAAGTTACTTCCCTAAAGCTCTTCAAACTAACTTCTCAATCAAGAACCCCTGTATATTGACTGCTGAAAATGTCCATTGGTGGTATGAAAAATGATGGATAAGAACACTACAGTCTTCCAATGTAGTTAACCTTTTGTTTCTGCTCAAGCATAATCTGCTGCGGTGTACTGTCTGAATTGAGGTACTCTGCAGCATGCACAAAACAAGTGAAGATTAGCACAACTGAAACCTGAAAACAGATTAAGAACCAGTCATGACTAGAGCATCTTGCAAATGTTATGGATCAAACATCAGGTGCCCAGAAGTTCATATGGCATGGAAGAAGGCCTCAGTGGAGCACCCACATCACAAAGCTTGGTCAAAATTTGCTTGAGCAAGGTCAGAAATATAAACAAGGGCAATGCTGTTTTAAGACGGGCATATTACCTTGGGGGCAATCTCAAGGCCATGGCATCAGGAAGATTGATTGGGACATGAGTAGCCACTAGCACAATGCCTCCTTGGCGCCGATGCTGGGCAATCAGCTCCTCCAATATTTCCACCCCCTGATCAACCAACTCCTCAAGACTTCACATTAATAATGATAACATAAAGAGTGATGTATCCTTTGATTTCATGTAGTCCAAGGTTTCAGGTTGTAATTTAGGACAAGTGCAGATAAGACAAGAACAATAGCAACAATGCAATGCAAGGCAACAGTTACGATGGGTGACAAATTTTGCAAAACTTTAAAACTAGGAAGATTGAGCAGGGCAGGTACCTCAGCATCAAGGCCCACAGAGGGCTCATCCAGTAACCACAGTGGGCGGGGGACTGCCAGCATCCTTGCCAGCTGCAACCTCTTTCTCTACATTTGCAAAATGTCACATGTAGAAAGTTACAAACTGCATGCACTTTGCAACCATGCACTTTAGCAATCAATCTGTTGCTGGATCCATGCTGAGCTATTTCTGTGCAGTAGACTAAAACACACACATCAACTATTCTATTTGATTGATTGTGAGAATCAACCAGTCGTAGGTAATGAAATCCACCAGCAAAATTCTGTAACTTATGAATGGAGAAACAGACATGCCTGGCCCATAGAAAGCACAACTGCTTGTTCTTGAGCCAGATGTCCTAGTCCCATTGTCTCAAGTGCACCTGTTGTGCGCCCCTCACCTCCTTCCAGCATCTCCCAGAAATGCTGCAACAACCCAAGACAGAGTTCCACTCCCAAAATATCAGCTCATTGAATCCAATGGACACTGAAGCATTAACAACAGTTGCTATTATGCACATCATCATACTGAACCACTGAGGACTGGCTATCCTGTAACAACAGACACTGCTGTGACTATCCAATTTACTGCCTTCCCTCTTTGTGGAGCAAGATGCAATCCTCAACGGAATCCATTGTGTATTTTGAGTGAGTGTATCCACAAGAAGATTGAGAGCTTGAAAGAGTGCAATCTCCATCCAATGTGCATCACAAGTCAGGTCAATGCAACTTGCAGCATTCTTCTACAGGACACTGCACCCTGTATTGATGATACCTGAGAGACAGCTTTATGCAATAGAAATCAAGAAGCATCTGTAAGTTTTTTCGCACAGTTTACAGCTAATCTCTTATATACTCCAGAATCACCTAAAGATGACCTTGAAGACATCATGAATTAATGGTATAAGGCTGTGGAGCAGACCACATTCTCATAGACAGTCAATGCCTTCTTGATGGCATCCTTTGCAGCAACCAAATGCACATTTGGCCTGTACACTGCCCTGCACATTGTGCACATGCAATGAATTTTGAACTAGATTGGTAGTGATGATGATGCCCTTAACAACTTTTGTCACTGCTGAAACCAATCATAAAAGTAAGAATCAACACTCTCACAAACCACAAAACATCACTACAAAAAAAGCACTCTACTACAGTGATGGGTTTATGATCTAGGGTTTAGGTTTCCACACAAGCTCAAAACTAGATAATTTCCAGCTCTAAACTACCATCCATGAATTGAAGCAAAAATGCTGCTGATTCTTCTAGTGTACTTAACTCCTCACAAACATACTTTGTGATCACTCCAAAGAATCTTCCAACAGAGCACAAGGATCTCAAGATGAATCTTACAATCATAAAGGCCAGGCTGAGACAAATCAACCCCGTCCCACAGAAGGCGACCTGCACTCGGTTTGATAAATCCACAGAGCTGCACTTATTGTCACGAAATACATAACCAACCAGCAAGAGGCAATAAGCTTGTATCATTAGTAGAAACTGAGAAATCCTAATCCTGACAGCTCCTGCTTTGGAATCACAAGGGAGACGAGATTGGAAATTTGTGTGATGGGGTGCTTGGAACCAATCCTTTGCTGAGCATGACCTCAGACGCCGAAGTTTTAAGCCTAAATTCAAGTGTGAATAGAGACAAAAACTAGTATCCTACTATTATAGAAGAATCATTCTTTTGCTTCTGACAAAGAGACCAAAGCTTGAAGAATCATTTTTTTCTTGTGACCAAAAAGAGATCAAAGCTTCTCTTGCAAGATAAAGAGTGGCAAAACAGAGAGAGAAAAGGGGGAAAAAAATGCACTGCCAGTGATGTGAGGAGGGAGAAGGTAAGTTCTTACCACACGCAGGAAGGTGGACTTGCCAGAAGCATTAGGGCCTGTGATTATCAATCCTGATCCTTCATGCAGTGTCATGTTCACATCCCTGATGATCACTTGCTCGTTCCGCATGCACGCTAGCCCACTGGCGATTAGCCTTGGCACCGGAGGTCCTCCTCTTCCCCTTACAATCCCCATACCTCCGGACGAAACAACACCGCTCTTCCTCGCTCCCTCGCTCGCCAATACCACTCCTTCCTCTTACACCGCAAGGCATGTTCTCCCCGCGTTTGCGGAGTCGTAGGATTGGCCTTAGGGTTTTTAGGATAGGGTTAGGGATCCATAAGCTTGTTCTTCACGTTTGTGAGATTAGGGTTAGGGTTCGTAGGACTAGGGCTCGGGCTAGGGTTCAGGAAGAAGTCCAGTCTCTACTGCAAGCATTTTCTCCCTTGAGCTTTGCAAGTTTATACCAATTTTATGATAGGACCAATGTCTTCTGGAATCACCATGTGTTGCTTATGCACCATCTAGGCACCCGAATTTCCCAAGCTTGAAGTTGTAGTGAGTCCCCAGTAATAAGGTTAGGTTTTGAATTTCAAAATCTTATTGTCAGGAGAACATCATAATGCAATGGAAGAACACCTCACACAATCACTTTCAAATTTTATAAACTGGACTAACATACCAACATGTATATGGTGTGAGAAATCCCTATACAGCAAGGAAAAAATGTCATTTTAGAAAGGTCTTGACTAGTTTCATAGATATGATCTTTAAAAGATGGCAAATCAAAATAGTTGAATAACCTATTCAAGTTGGTTTTGCTGCCACATAATCAAGCTTTCATACTTGATATCATTCTCCACACATTCTTTCTCCACATTTGTAACCTCTGGGCTGCAATGCCCATGTTTGTCTAGTACTAAAGCGTGCATAGGATTTCAACTCTCTCATAACAATGAAATGGTAATCCAGAAAGTTGAAATCCTCTACACACAAAACCACCTAGACCTCCATCACTAGCTGATTTGTGGCAAAGGATGCCCTTTTAGCATTATGTCCTCCATTTCATTACACTGTTTTGTGGTCTTGGATTTCCTTTCATGTGTTTACATTTGCTTCAACATGCCTTGTACTTTTTGTGGATGGATTTCCATCCTTGTTTATATATATATATATGGTTTCCACTTGGATTTGTTTGCTCCCACCAACAACTTACTATGTATAGAATTTGAAAAGTAAACATGATTTGGAAAGTGTGACCTAATTTCTTCAAAACATTACACTTGTGAGCTATGTGTGGGCCAAAAAAAATTTTATTGAACTCAAATGCTACAAAGTGATATCACACAAGAAGATCTTACAAAGATCTAATGAGCCCGCATGGAATCTTTGCCCTTTTGCATATATGTTTGAATCAATAAGCATGAGGAAATTCATGGCAATTCTAACATTCTCATACCATTTGCTCAAGTTCAAATTATACTACGCAATGAAACTTGAAAGTTCACTTTGTTTTAGTTTGTGTTCTAACAATTGAAGGTTTTTCAGATTTGCCTTGTGTACAAACAACATTATCAACTTTGGCACCCCAATGTTTTTTGGGTTGTTTTGGCTTCAAACACCATGTTTTCTTACTGGCTTTGGACATTTATAAGGAGCTTCATCCTATGTGGTATTTTGCTCGTATGATTGAGTTCTAGTCTCTTCGTTTAATCAAATACATAAACAAATTATGTGAATTAATGAGCATTCTATGAATTCAAAAGGGTCTTTATAGATTTGTAGTTTTCCATTGGGTGGATGAACCTTAAAAATAAATTGAATCAGATTCTAGAAGTCTTATAAATTATTGTAACAAAATTGTAACATATGATGTAACAATACAATGCCACTGTTTGGAGCAAAATCCTTCAAAACAAATGGAGTAAAACATTATCACTTGTAGTTGAAACACAAGGTGCATTTGACAAGGAGGTTAGAGAGGCATTTCTCTTATTGGTTGAGGTGTTAAATGTAGGTGCCTTTTGTTTTTGGAATGAATACTTGGTCTTTTTTTTCCACAACCTTCCCACTACAATCAACTTTGACCATAACCTAAATACCATCCAAGTTTTTCTTAAGTTTCTTTACCATTTGTGGAGTTGCAAAATTTTACATACCTTCATCTACAAATGTCCATAATAGCAAGCTAAGATTAGATAATGAAATTCTATGAAAATATTACAATTCAATTCCAAATTTTCTTAACATATGAATGCATACCAATGTCTACAACATATACATAACCCAATTCATAGCCATGGGTGGAAAGCATGGTAAAGTATATAGAAAAAGTTGTCAAAATAATATCAAGTTAAAAAAAAGGTAGTTTTTCACAAAAACACAAGAAGCATATTCAAATTTTACTTGAATTTCATTTTGAAACTATGGAACCTTTAATTGGGATTATCGTAAATCAATTACAAAATTTCAAAAACTTTGGAATAATAAAAGTAAGGAATAAGTATGTTTGAAATTGACTAGTCAATATGGTGTTCAAACCTACTTTTCATTAGAAAATTTAATGAAATATACATGTATGAAGTTATAGCATGAAGTTCATTGTATATTCAAAGGGCTCGCCAAAAACAAAATCTACTTTCTCTTTGGTAGAATATACTTGACACATACTTGAATCAAATGTTACATTGTAGAAAGTAGATTTTAGAAATTATTTGCATTTAGAAAAATCAACTTCAAACCTACTTTTAGAATGCAAAATTAAAAATTTAATGCATAATAATAAAGAAATATCTTGTTATTTATCATTTAACTAAAAAGAGTGAATGTATAATAATTTTGTGATGGGTTTTGGTTCTACTTTTTGTTCATTTGATAAGTAGACTAGCAAGTATTTTTAATTGTACATTTTACCGTGCTTTCATCCCCATATATGTATCATGTGTTTTTATATTTATAGATACAACTCCACATAAAGGGAATGCAAAACAAATTCCTTATTATGCATAAAATGCAAATCCAACTCCACACAGAAGGATCCTTAAATAATGAACTATTTGTTAAACAAAAAATTGCAAATCACCTTATTTATATTTGTTAATGCAAATAATTATGTACATTAGGGCAAACCCATCTTAAGGTAGTACCACTAAAAACCACCTCAAGGAATTCTTTAAAGAACCAAAAGTGGCCAAATCATTTTCCTAGGCCTTTTTTTAAAAACATTTTCACAATCATAATTTTTTTTTTTCTCATATTTATCCATTTCATGCTTTGATATATGGTTTTAAATTTATTTTGGAATTAAAAAATGAAAATTTTAAAAAAATTGTATTCCTAATAAAAGTGGTTGTTTCAAGAATCAATAGCCTTAATTTTGGAAATTCATAATTAAGTTATATTTACTCAATAAATTGTCTAATAAAAAATATAAAAAGATAAATTGCACAATTACCTTAAGAAAATTTTCTCAAGAAAATTTTCAAATCGTGTTTCAAATTTGTGTTCATAACCAAAAAATTTAAAGAAAAAAATTACCATTACGTTCTTGAATTTTTTTCTAAATGCAATGATTAACAACATCAAAATACACAATATTCTATTATTGAAAATTTAAAATCTATGGAACCTAATAAATGTACTTATGAAAAAAATTGTGAAAAAAATTATTTAAATGTTTCCTATGGTTTTTTAAAGTTTAATAAGTCTAGGAAAATCAAGGTTTGACATTCCTAATGGTACCACCCAAGGATGGGTTTGTCCACCACTTATATCATCTATCAATTGATATTGAATGTACAACACCTTTGTTCATGGAAAAAAATGATAAGAGTGGGAAATGAACCCCTAGTAATTTCAAATAGAACAAAGCTTGAGATAACCATTTCACCCATACACAACCACTTCATTTCAACCAATTCAATGAAATGTGCAACTAATTCAATGAAATTAATTACTAGATCAATGGAAACTAATTCAATGCAACCAATCATTGAACAATTATATTAAAATATACCAAAGTTCAAGGCATTACATGATAATTCACCATTTACAATCACTTCTATTGGGAGGCCTTGAATCATTGCCATTTGCAAATAATTTTTTAAAAACTTTATATAGCCATCTATAAGCACATCTTGTGAACTTTTATTTTTCTTTGCAAAATGGAAGAATGGCCCTTGGAGGTCCTTGCATTTCAAACAACTTTCCTTTTCTACATTTATGTTAGTCTCCACATTATCTCGTGGTTTTAAAAGGCTCGACTCAATTTCATCTTTGTTGATGATTGGTGAAGATCCAAAAGGTGTTTTACAAAGGCCACTTTTGAATGAAACCAACTCCAGAAGGCTACAAAAGTCTGCCATAGCCCCAATTAATGTTATTCGTTTCAATGGATTTTTTTACTAGTAGAACCAAGTTCAATACATATGCTTCAATTCAAAGACATCACATGCACAAGCAATTGACATCATATAGACATTAAAACCAAATTGAATGAACAAGCTTGATTTGCAACTACCAAATGAAACCTCATAAACACATTTAGCATTGGTACCATAAACGCCCTGAGTAGCCCATTTAAGTTAAAGCAATAAGGTAAGAATTATAATTGTAATTGCAGTCAATTTAGGAAAACTAAGGAGACAAATGATTATTAGCATAAATAATGTTAAAATAATCAGTATTTTGAAAAATAAGGAATAAATTAAGCACTCATCACACATCTAACATTAAAACATTAAAAGAAATTTAAAAACACAAGAAATAACAACCTCAAAGACCAAAGTAATCACATAAGCAACATCAAGGACCAAAGCACTCACATAAGCAATAAAATGTAAGAAATGAACAAACATTTAACACTCTAGTCCTAAAACGATCAAGCCAAAGAAAAAGTAAATGATACCTGACCATCCCTAAGCACATTTGTATTGACTACATCAATGAAGGAACAAATCAAAGGATTACCAAAAATTCAACATAAATTATGGATGCTAAAGCAATTAGGTTAGAAAAAACATCAAAACCTTCAACATTACAAACTTCAACATTACAACCATCCTTAGTAACATTAAGGACAATTATTCAATTCTTAAATGTTCTAAGTAAGATTTTTGGCCAACACTTAATTATAGAAAAGTTCATTTTCATACTCAATTTGAGTGTTTTCTTGATCTTTTCATGTAGTTCATGTAAATGTAATTTAACAACCAACCCATTCACTTCATCTCCAAAACCCTAGGTACACCACTAACTAAGATGTAGTAGATGGTCATAAACAAGGCATTTGTTTTGTTGTTTAAAAAACTCACCCAAGCAAAAGGGGTGATTATATGTATGTTTACAAAATGTCATAGCTATATCCCAACATTGGTACCAATTTTTACAAAATCCACAAGGTTTCACATTGAAAAATAGTTTAGACATTGGAGGGCAAGCATGGTGCAAAATTAGATTGGGCCAAATTAACAAATCACCACCTTTAAACATTTTAGCCACATGACCTACATTATGAAAAAATAGGTATGTTGTAACTAGGTTTGCAATTGGGTTTTACTTGCAATCTTGAATTGCAATGACCACTTATAACTCAACATATTTCTATAGCTTGAATGTTATCAAATGAGTTGCAAAAATTGTAATGGCACAATTCACCATATATAAAATTATATACATATGCAACTATGTTACAACTATTGTGCCATTATGTTGCAACTATTGTGTCATTATGTTGTAACTATCATGCAACTACATAGGCAATGATGTATGGATGTGATAATGACTTGTTAACAAATCATCAATGGACACATAACAATTTTA
>Ga0116231_10010686_pt1 | contig 14579 bp, 7 predicted proteins | sample S1TSphgellanicum_2_FD_89695 | JGI IMG/M metagenome (GOLD analysis project Ga0116231, IMG submission 89695) | Host-associated microbial communities from peat moss isolated from Minnesota, USA - S1T2_Fd - Sphagnum magellanicum MG | ecosystem: Host-associated > Plants > Peat moss > Unclassified...
AACATCGCCAAACCGCAATCGCCCCTGCGCGCGCAAAAAAATAGGTGCCGCCACGCAGACCAGGATGTAAGCTGTCAAGAACCCGAACGTCGCCAGCGTTCCCAGCAAGCCATAAACATCAAACGCGCTGGTTCCGGTCAAAATCAGAGTTCCCAGCGGCAGGAAAGCCGCCAAACCACTCACAGCCACCGCGCGGTGGGGCGTCCGGTTCGAACTGTGCGCTCTTCCCAATAGCGCGTGCAGCGCACCTTTCTGCCCCATCAGATAAAGCACCCGCGCGCTGGCGGTGATGCAAGCCAGGAAGCACGAAAAAAAACTAACCAGCGCACCCATGTTAATCAAAAGTCCAATCACCGCCGGCATGCCAGCGTGGCGCGCCAGCACATTCATCGGCGCCAGACTCTTGTCCAGCGTCTCCGCCTCGCCGCGAAACCCCAGCACTTCCATATAAGCGCAAAAAATAAAAAACAATCCCGCCAAAATGCCGCTCCACTTTACGGCGCGCGGGATGTTTCGCAGCGGTTCCTTCGCCTCCGCGCCCAGCGACGTCGCGCTCTCAAAACCCACAAAGCAAAAAATCGCCAGCACCAGACCCAGGCGAAGTTTGTCCACGGTGACGCCTTTCAGAGTCAGTTGCTCCATGTCCGGACGAAACCCGTGGCGCGCCAGAACACCAACCGCCACCACGGAAATCAGTGCCACCGAAACCACTTCCAGCCCCAGCATCAGGCGCGCCGACATAGTGACGTCGCGGTATGCGCAGTAAACCGCAAATGCAACGGCAACGGCGGCAATCAGCATCGGAAGCAGCTCGAACCCGAACAGACTTTTCAGAACGACGTTCGTATAGTTCGTCAGCCCGGCCGCTATGGCCGTGGCCGTCCCGATATACGCAATCAGCAGCGCCCACGCCGCAATCATGCCGATCACCGGATGCATATGCGCCGAAATATACGAATACAGCGAACCGGGCGAAGCGGAGATGCGGGCAAATTGATTCACGTTCAGCGCCACCAGCACCACCAGCACGGTGGAAAAAACGAAACTCAGCCAGGTGCCGGAACCCGCCGTGGCGAAGACTAACGGAATGGTCAGAAGCGGGCCGGCGGTGGGCGCGATCACCGCAATCGATTGCGCCAGCGTCTCGTTTCGGGAGAGAACCGCTTTTTTGAGTCCGGGATTTGCCATCCGATCAGGCTAGCATCTAAAGTATGGGAATGACCGAATTCGCTCCAATTGTGCGTACCTGGCACCCGCTGGATTCTTTATCTTCCGCTGAACTGGAAGAAGCGGCGCATATCCTGCGCCGTCAAAAACAACTGGGCAGCACCGTGCGGTTCGTTTCCATCACGCTGCGCGAGCCGCCGAAGAACGACCTTTTCTCCGACCGGCGCGAGGCCTTTGTGGTGCTGCTGGACCGGGCCACGCAATTGGGTTATGAAGCGGTGGTCGATCTCGCCGGACAATCGGTCGTTTCATTCAAAGCGCTGCCGCCGGGAATTCAGCCGTCCATCATGCTGGACGAATTTTTCGAAGTGGAAAAAGCGGTTCGCAAGAATCCGCAGTTTCTGGCCGCTCTCGAACGGCGCGGCATTAAAGATCCGGACCTGGTGATGGTCGATCCCTGGTCAGCCGGTTTTTACGGAACGGAGCCAGACGATTATAAAGGCCGCCGTCTGCTGCGCACTTTGTGTTTCGTCCGCGCCGAAGAAAAAGACAACGGCTACGCGCATCCTATTGACAGCATGGTGGTTGTCGTGGATGTGAACAACCTGGAAGTGCTGCGCGTCGAAGAATACGGCGATGTCCCGCTGCCGCCTGAAAGCGGAAATTGGGCGCGCGAGTACATCCCAAACGTCCGCACCGACCTGAAGCCCATCGAAATCATCCAGCCGGAAGGAGTCAGCTTCAAAGTCACCGGCCACCAGGTCGAATGGCAAAAGTGGAAATTCCGCGTCGGGTTTACCTCGCGCGAAGGCCTGGTCCTTCACACCATTAGCTATACCGATGAAACCGGCGAACGCCCCATTCTGCATCGGGCCTCCATTTCAGAGATGGTGGTTCCGTATGGCGATCCAGGCGAACAGTATTACCGGAAAAACGCCTTCGATATCGGCGAATACGGCATCGGCATGCTGGCCAATTCGCTGAAACTCGGCTGCGATTGCCTGGGTGTCATTCATTATTTCGATTTTCCGCTGGTCGACAGCCAGGGCAAAGCCAGCATCCTGGAACACGCCGTCTGCCTGCACGAAGAAGATTACGGCATTTTGTGGAAGCACACCGACTGGCGCACAAACCAATCAGAAGTGCGCCGCTCACGGCGTCTGTCTGTCTCGTTCATCGCCACCGTCGGCAATTATGAATACGGTTTTTACTGGTATTTCTATCAAGACGGCAACATTCAGTGCGAAGTGAAGCTGACCGGAATCGTCAACACCACAGCCCTGAAACCGGGTGAGGAACCGCAGTATGGTGTTGCGATCGCGCCGCAATTGAACGCGCCCAATCACCAGCACATTTTCGCCGCCCGGCTGGTGACTGCCCTCGACGGGCCGAATAACTCGGTTTATGAAGTGAACACTTTGCCCGTCCCGATGGGCGCCGATAATCCGAATGGCAATGCGTTCATTGCCGAAGAAACGCTTCTCGCCACCGAAAAGCAGGCCCAGCGCCGCGTCAATTCCAGCACTTCGCGCTTTTGGAAGATTAAGAATCCCAACAAAAAGAACCGTCTCGGCAAACCGGTTTCTTATCGCCTGATGCCGGGAGAAAACAGCCCTCCCATGGCGCATCCTGAATCGGGCATTATGCGGCGCGCGTCGTTTACCGCCAATCATCTTTGGGTTACGCCGTACAAAGCCGACGAACGTTTCGCCGCCGGCGAATATCCCAACCAGCATCCAACCGGCGACGGATTGCCCGTCTGGACAAAGGCCGACCGTCCCGTGGAAAACACCGAAATCACGGTCTGGTACGTCTTCGGCCACACGCACATCGCACGGCCAGAGGATTGGCCCGTCATGCCGGTGGGAACCATCGGTTTCATGCTGAAACCCGATGGTTTTTTTGATCGCAGCCCGGCGATGGACGTTCCGCCGACTGCCGCGAAAACCTGCTGCCACTAACGCGTTAATGCGGGGCGGAAATTTCCGCCTCTTTCGCCAACTGGTCGCTCACATCCTGATTCTGTTTTTGAATCTTCTGATACTCCTGCATAGCCGCCGCCGCTTGCTGCGTCTGGCCCGTGGCCCGGTAAGCGCGCGCCAGACTGTAATGCATGCTGCCGTCATCATCTAAAGCCAGAGCTTTTTTCAGATAAGGTATAGCGTCGGCATTCTTGTTGAGAGCCACCAGCGTTAAACCCAAAGCCGCGTCGGCGGGCAAAATATCGGGGTTGCTCTTGACCACCGTTTGCAAATACGGAAGCGCCCTTTCCGGCTGCTCGGTGCGAAATAAGCTGGTGCCCAGCAGATAATTCAAATCCGGATCATGGGCGTCCTGCGCCAATTGCTCCTGCAAAAGCGGCATGGCGGCTTGATAATCCTTGGCGTTAAAGAGCGCAGTGGCATATTCGCGCTTTAATTTCGCGTCATTCGGCGCCAGCTTCAGTGCCGCCTTCCATTCATTGGCCGCTTCCAGATTCTCCCGGTGATCGCTTAAAGTCTGCGCCTTCAAGGCATGAATCTGCACCGACTCCGGCAACTGATTCAAATGCTCAAACGCCTGCCCGGCCAACTGGTTGTAGCTGCGCGTCGCCCAAAACAGCGCCGCCGCCGAAGCATTGGCTCCGGCCGTCTTGGCCGATTCCAGATATCGCCCGCCCAGAAAATCGCATTCACTCAACTGCGAGCGGCAATCGGGCGCGGGCAGCGCTTCTTCGCGCTTGCGCTCAATATCCGCCCACTCCTCATGATTAGTGGCCCGATAAACCTGCGACAAACCGGCATGCAGACCAGGCAGATCCGGCACCTTCCTCTGCGCTTCCTGATAAAAAAAGAACGCACTGCGAAACTGCTTGCGCTGCAGCCGCGTGTCGGCCAGCAGAATCGCCACATACGCCGATTCCGGCGCGGCCTTGTTCAATCGCTCAAACGTCCGCGTCGCCAGCGACTCATACGCCTTCCCCAGCCCATACCACGCCCGCGGATCGTCCGGAACTTGCACCGTAAGCTCACGGTAATGCCCAGCCGATTCTTCAAACAGCGACTGGCTCATCTCCGCGTCGGCCAGCATCCCGATAGCGTTGGTGTTCTTCGGATCCAGCGTCAGCAGCTTGCGCAAAGGCGCAATCACTTCCCGAGTCTGGTTCAGTTGCAAGCGCGCCATGGAGATAGAAATCAAAGCCGGAACCGCGTCGGGCTGCGTCTTCAGCACCGCTTCCAGATGCGGAATGGCGCGCGCTGGATGTCCGGCCATCTCCTCCGCCAAACCCAGATTCAAAAGCAGCCCAGTATTTCCAGGTACGGCTTTCACCAGTTTTTCGTAGATCGGAATCGCTTCGGCATAGCGATGATCCGCCATCAATTCGCGCGCATGATGAGACTGTTCAGCCAAATCATCCTGCGCAAAGCCCCGCGCCGCCCACAAAAGAAAAAAAGCGGCCTGCAGAGCAGGCCGCTTTCTCAAATCAAACACCATTCTCAGAAATTAGCATGCAAGGCGAAGCGAATGTTTCGCTCGCCATACGAGCTGGTAATCTGCATGAAGTTCGAATCGTTCACGTTGGTGTCGGGCGCATTGAAGTGTGAAGTGTTCGGCAGATTGTAGAACTCCGCCCGGAACTGCAGTTTCAAACGCTCGATGGGGCTGAAATCGCGGACAATACTCATGTCCGTGTTCCAGGTGCCAGGACCGCGCAAGGTGTTACGGCCGACGTTACCGTAGGAAACCGTGGTAACAGCGGCGTAGGCTGCGGGATTGTAGTAGACAGCGCCAGGACCAACACCGCCGACGAACGCAACGGTAGGCAGAACCTGGTTAGCGGTTTGCGTCTGGTCAAATGCGTCTAGCGATGTGCCGTTCGCGGTGACGGTCAGCGGCGTGCCGGTGTAGCAGGATTCGATTCCGCTCAACTGCCAGCCGCCGACGATTTTGGAGATGAAGCCATCGTTCAGATAGGCCTTGCCTTTGCCCAGCGGCAGTTCATAAACCCAGCCGAGCTGGAAGACCTGCTGCCGGTCGAAGCCAGCCGTGGCGCGGTTGCGTGAGAACTGATTGCCGTACCAGTCCATTTCGGCCCAGCCGTCGTCATCGGTGTAATCAATGGCGTGCGACCAGGTGTAAGCGCCCTTCAACAGGAGACCCTTCGAAAACTGGCGGTTGAAGGCAACCTGCAGCGAGTTGTATTCGGAGCTGAGATAGCCGGACGAATCGTACACTTGGCTGCTGTCGCCGAACTGCTGATAGAGCGGAGCGCCCGCAATTCCCTGGCCGGGGCCGCTGGCGTTCAGATCGTAATCGGCCATCAGGTGCGTGGAATGCTGGCCGACGTAACCGACGGAGGTGACAACGTCACCCGGCAGTTTCCGTTCCAGAGTGAAGTTCCAGGACTGCACATAACCGCGTTTCATTTCGCCCGCCAGAGGAGCGCGTTCTTCCGCGTTTGGATCCAGCGGCACGATGCCGGTGGAGATGTTGGGACCAATGATAGGCGGAATGCCGCCCGCCAGAGTTCCCGCGCCGTTGGCGGGCTGATAGCTGTTCAATTGCGTGTAATCGTCGTTGATTGTCAGCGGATAGAAGCCGCGCCATGGACGCGAGTAAGGAAGCGGATCATAGTTCAATCCGTAACCGGTGCGCAGCACGGTTTTGTCGTTAATACGGTAGGCGATGCCGGCGCGCGGAGCGAACAGTTTGTGGCTGACAGTCACGCCCGCGTCTTCCGGCACGCTGCCGCGGCCGCCCATCAATACATCGTTGGTGGTGGGGTCGTAGCTTTCAATGCCATAGCCGTTGCTGCGCGTCATCAGCGGATAGAGTTCATAACGCAAACCAACCGTGACGGTGAGGTTCTTCTTCACCTGCCAGCGGTCCTGGACAAACCAGGCAAGCTGCCATTCGCGGCCGGTCATCAGGATGTACTGCTCGCCCTTCTGGGTGTTGTCGGAAAGTCCCAAAAGGAATTGCGCGTAAGCGTTGTATTGGTTGGCCGCCGGTGCGGTGGCCGAATTGTCGGTGGTGATACCGCCGCTGAAATCAAACGATCCGCGCGGTCCGCCGGCGCTGAGTTCCGGCTGCCAGTGGTTCAAGTGGTGGCGCACCAGGTCGAAGCCGAATTTCACTTCATGTGAACCCTTGGTGTAAGTCATCTTGTGACTGGTGGTGTAAGTTTCGTCGGTGCGGAACAGCGGCATCCAGTTGGGGACGCCGAAGCCGGCATAGGTATTGAAGCTGACATCCGGGAAACCGCTGTCGCGAATGTCCGCCCCGTTCAATCCGGGGATGCCGAGCGTCGTGCCGTAATTGGTGCCATAGTCGCTTCCCTTGACGTTCTGGTTCAGGCGTTCATAACCAAGCGTTCCATCCAGCACCAGGTTGGGGCTGAATGTGTAAGTGTGGCCGATGGAGGCTACCTGGGTTGTCGTGTGACCGGTGCCGGGATCGCCATCGGGTGTGGGACCGGCGGCAACGCCGAAGATGCCCAGCCCGCCGGACGTGGCAATCATGTTGTCGTATTTAAAGAAGATGGTGTGCTTCTCGGTCCGGTTCCAGTTGACTTTGACGTCGGTCTGATAGCGGTCGAGAATGGGTCCGCCGGTGGCCGCATAGTTGTTCACCGACCCAGGCAGATTAGGCGCGGGGTAGTAGTTCTGCAGCGCGAGTGCCTGCGGGCTGATCATCGAAGAAGGAATGATGCCGCCCGCGAACAGCGACCGGCCCGAACCATCCGCATTGCCCGTGAAAGGATTGTAGAGTTGCGTGTTGTAGGCGCTGAAGTTGCCCACCCGCTGGTCGGCGGTGGGAACCGTGTAGAGACCGTTGCCGCTCTGCTTCTGGTTGGTGGCTTCGAAGCTGCCGAAGTAGAAGATTTTGTTCTTAACGACGGGACCGCCGACGGTTCCGCCGTAGTTGTTGTAAATGCCCACCGGAATGCTGGTGCCCGGCTGCAGGAAGAAGTTGCGCGCGTTCAGGTGCTGGTCGTTATGAAATTCGAACGCGCTGCCATGCAGTTCGTTGGTGCCGGATTTCGTGACAACCGTGATGGAGGACGCACCGGCGATGCCCTGATCGGCATCGGAGGCGCTGGTGGTGACGTTCACCACGGCCACGCTCTCGGCCGGAACCACATAACCGCTGTATTGCGGAAGCCAAACGTTAACGCTCTCCGCGCCGTCAATGGTAGTGACATTGGTTTGGCCGTTGCCGCCGTTGATGTGCGTGTTCAGCGGCACGCCCGGCGTGTCGGTAATGGAGTTAATGAAGGCGGACGGCATCGCGCCCGGTGTTAAATCTATCAACTGCTGATAATTGCGGTAACCCGAGCCCGAGATGGGCAAATTAGCGACTGCGGCGGATGTGATTTCGGAATGCGTGTCGGCCTTATCGGTTTGCAGCTCAACCGTGTCGGCCGAGACGCTAACCTGCTGGCTGGCTTGACCCACTTCCAGGTGGACATCAATACGGCTGACAGTGTTAGGAGTAATGACTACTTTGGTCTGTTCCGCCGTGCGGAAGCCGCTGGCGGCGATGGTGACCGTGTAGGTGCCCGGAATAACGTTGACCAGATTGTAACGGCCATTGTTGTCTGTTTTGTCGTGGCGTGTTTGGCCCTGGGTCGAGTCTGTCACGGTGACGTCGGCATTTGGCACGACGGCTCCGCTCGGATCCGTGACTGAACCGACCAAAGTGCCATATTGACTACCTTGCCCGTACGCTGAAGAATACGAGCTAAATATGAGAGCGGAAATACTCAGCAGAAGCAGGCTGAGTTTCCTGGAAACTCGGCACAAATTGTACATTTTTCCCCTTATTTTGTTGCGCTGACTAACGGTGGCAGCAAAAGTAAAAGCAAAGACAAGAATAAGAAACCTGAATGGGTTTACTAGGAAGAGTACAACAGTTTAATTACTTGTCGCGACTGCAAGTTGTACTTACGTATTTGGCTCTAATTGGGATGGGGTAGTGAAAAAGAAAGGCGGCCTGCTAAGCAGGCCGCCTCTCTTTAAATCTAAGAACTTACAGTTGGAACTGGAAGCTTTAGAACCTGGCATGGATGGCGAAACGGATGTTCCGTTCGCCGGTGGAGCTGGTGACCTGCATAAACTGACTGTCACCAACCGTATTATCCGGGCCGCCGAAATGTGAAGTGTTCGGCAGATTGTAGAACTCTGCGCGGAACTCCAGCTTGAGTTTTTCAATGGGTGAAAAGTCGCGAACGATGCTCATGTCCGTATTCCACATGCCTGGATTGCGGAGCGTGTTGCGACCCTCGTTTCCATAGGAAGCCGTGCTGACGGGAGCGAAGGCTGCCGGATTGTAGTAGTCCGCACCGGGCCCGATGCCGCCGATTTTGGTGACGGTGGGCAGAATCTGATTTGCCGTCTGCGTTTCGTCGTAAGCGTTGAGAGAGGTGCCATCGGCATACACAGTGAAGGGCGTGCCGGTATAGCAGGATTCAATGCCGCTGAGCTGCCAGCCGCCGAGTACCTTGCTGGCAACACCGCCGCCGTTCACGAACTTTTTGCCCTTGCCGACCGGGAGTTCATAAACCCAGCCGATTTGCAGAACCTGAGCGCGGTCGAAACCAGCGGTGGCGCGGTTGCGCGGGAACTGGCTTCCGAACCAGTCGGTTTGTGCCCAGCCGTCGTCATCGGCAAAATCGATGGCGTGCGACCAGGTGTAAGCGCCCTTGATCAGCAGTCCTTGAGAGAACTGGCGATTGACGGCAACCTGGAGCGAGTTGTATTCCGAGCTGAGGTAGCCGGAAGAGTTGAGCACCTGGCTGTTGTCGCCAAACTCATTATAAAGAGGCTGTGAGGCGGTTCCGAGACCGGGCGTAGTGCCGGCGTTCAGATCGTAATCGGCAAGCAGGTGGCTGGAGTGCTGTCCGACGTAACCGGCGGAAGCGACGATCTGACCGGGGAGCTTGCGTTCCAGGGTGAGGTTCCAGGACTGAATCATGCCGCGGTGCAGTTCGCCCGCCAGCGGCGCGCGTTCGGTAGCGTTCGGATCCAGCGGGATGATGCCGGTGGAAAGATCCGGTCCGATGACCGGCGGAATGCCGTTCGCCAGCGTGCTGGGGATGTAATTGGTGGTGTTGCCGATGTTGGCCGGCAGGAACGAGTTAGTGCCGGTGGTGTAGTTATCGTTAATGGTGAGCGGGTAGAAACCGCGCCACGGACGAGAGTAAGGAAGCGGATCGTAATTGATGCCGTAGCCGCTGCGGATGACAGTTTTGTCGTTCAAGCGGTAAGCGATGCCGAGGCGCGGCGCAAACAGCTTGTGGCTGACGGTGACGTAGGCGTCTTCCGGCACGCTGCCGCGTCCGCCCATATAAACGTCGTTGTCGGTGGGGTCGTAGCTCTCAATGCCTTTGCCGTTGCTGCGCGTCATCAGCGGATAGAGTTCATACCGCAAGCCGGCGGTGATGGTGAGGTTCTTGCGCACCTGCCAGCGATCCTGGACAAACCAGGACATCTGCCATTCGCGGCCGGTCATCAGAATGTACTGAGCGCCCTTCTGGGTGTTGTCGGAAAGGCCCAGCAGGAACTGAGCGTAATCGTTGTACTGGTTGGGTGAGTAGCCGTTGGTGGCCGTCAGGCCGCCGCCGAAATCGAAGAAGCCGCGCGGACCGCCGTTGCTTAATTCAGGCTGCCAGTGGTTCAAGTGATGACGGACCAGGTCAAAGCCGAACTTCACTTCGTGCGCGCCCTTGTTGTACGTCATCTTATGGCTGGTGGTGTAGGTTTCATCGGTGCGGAACAGCGGCATCCAGTTGGGAACGCCGAAGCCGGTGTATGCGCCGATGTTGATGTCGGGGAAACCGCTGTCGCGAATATCGGAGCCGTTCAAGCCGGGGATTCCCAGCTTGCTGCCGTAGTTGGTGCCGTAGTCGGTGCCCTTGACGTTCTGGTTCAGGCGCTCGTAGCCGACCGTTCCGTCCAGCACCAGGTTGGGCGAGAAGGTGTAGGTGTGACCAATGGAGGCGACTTGAATTGTGGTGTGGCCGAGACCGGGATCACCGCTAGGGGTGGGACCGCCGGCGACGCCGAAGATGCCGTTGCCGCCCGAAGTGGCGATCATGTTGTCGTACTTGGTGAAAATAGTGTGCTTTTCGTTGCGGTTCCAGTTGACCTTCACATCGGTCTGGTAGCGGTTAAGGATCGGGCCTTCGGTGGCTGAGTAGTTGTTGCTGGGTCCGGCCAGGTTCGCGGCAGGATAATAGCTCTGAACCGCCAGCGCCTGCGGGCTGATCATGCTGGAAGGAATGGTGTTGTTGGCGAAGGGAGTGCGGGGTGAATTTGCCAGACCGCTGCCCGTGCTGGGGTCGTAAATGGTGGTGTTGTAGGCGCTGAAATTACCGGCGCGCTGGTCGGCGGTGGGAACCGTGTACAGGCCGTTGCCGCTGGCTTTCTGGTTCACATCGTCGATGCTGCCGAAGTAGAACAGTTTGTTCTTGATGATATGTCCGCCAATGGTGCCGCCGTAGTTATTAAAGATACCGACGGGCTTGGCGGTGCCGTCTGCCAGGAAGAAATTGCGGGCGTTCAGGTGCTGATCGTTGTGATACTCAAATGCGCTGCCATGCACTTCGTTTGTCCCGGATTTGGTGACAACGGTGATGGAGGAAGAACCGGCAATACCCTGATCGGCATCGGAGGCGCTGGTGGTGACGTTGACGACATCGATGGTGTCGGCTGGGGCGACGTAGCCGGAATATTGGGGCAGCCAGACGTTGACGCTTTCAGCGCCATCGACGGTGGTGACATTGGTCTGGCCGTTGCCGCCGTTGATGTTGGTGGTGAGCGGGATACCGGGAACGTCGGTCTGCGAATTGACGAATGCGCCCGGCGTCGCGCCCGGCGTCAGATTAATCAATTCCTGATAATTTCGATAACCGGAGCCGGAGATAGGCAGTTCGGCTACCGATTTAGAGTTGATTTCAGTGTGGGTGTCGGCTTTGTCCGTTTGCAGTTCAACGGCGTCGGCGGAGACGCTGACCTGCTGGCTGGCCTGACCAACTTCGAGATGGACGTCGATACGAGTAACAGTGTTCGGCGTCATGACGACTTTTGATTCTTCAGCGGTTCGGAAGCCGCTCGCCGCCACGGTCACCGTGTATGTGCCGGGCAGAACGTTGACCACGCTGTAGCGTCCGCCTGAATCGGATTTGTCGTGGCGGGTTTGTCCCTGAGTTGCGTCAGTTACGGTAATGTCGGCGTTTGGAACCACGGCACCGCTGGGATCGGTAACTGTTCCGACCAGGGTGCCATAAAGACCACCTTGCCCGTATGCGTATGAATACGAGCTTAAGAATAGAGCAGAAACGCTCAGAAGAAGCAAACTGAGTTTTCTGAAAACTCGGCGCGAGTGATACATTTTTCCCCTTATTTTGTTGCGCTGGCTAACGGTGGCAGCAAAATTAAAAGCAAAGACAACGATAAGAAACCTGAACTGGCTTTACCAGTAAGAATACCGCAATACCGTTACTTTTACTACTAAAAGTTGTACTTAAGCACAACTACCTGTCTCAAACTGTCAGCTTCGCCTACAGTAAATCGCCGCGCCGCTCGATAGAGAGCTTAAAAGGTTTGTGCAAAATGCTGACTCAATCCACTGTCCTTTCAATGAACACCGCGCCGCCAGCGAAAAAGTCCCCGCATCCCGTGCCTGTTCTGCGCCCCAAGCTACCCTCGGCGGCCGAGATCCTGCCTTATTTACACGCCATTGATTCTCGAAACGTGTATTCGAACTATGGGCCGCTGGTGATGCGGCTGGAACAGGAACTTTCCCGCCACCTGGGCGCCCGCGATCAGACTCTGATAACGGTTTCAAACGCCACATCGGGAATAACAGCCGCCCTCTTATCCCTAGGAATAAGAGAGGACAGCTTGTGCCTGATGCCCTCCTGGACCTTTGCAGCCACTCCGCATGCCGCCCTGGCGGCGGGACTGACGCCGCTTTTCGAAGACGTGGACCACGATACCTGGGCGCTAGACCCGGACTCTGTCAGGGAAAAACTGCAAAACGGCTGCCCCATTGGTGCCGTCATCGTTGTCTCGCCTTTTGGTGCGCCCATCGACATCCAGGCGTGGGAGCATTTTCAGCAGGAAACGGGCGTCCCGGTCCTGGTGGACGCGGCCGCCGGATTCGACACCGCGACGCCCAGCTCGCTTCTCACCGTGGTCAGTCTGCACGCCACCAAAATTTTGGCCGCCGGCGAAGGCGGATTCGTCCTGACGGATAGCCCGGTAAAGGGCCGCCGCATCAGGGCCTGCTGCAATTTCGGGTTCGAAGCCTCGCGCGTGGCGCGCTGCCGCAGTATCAACGCCAAAATGAGCGAATATCACGCCGCTGTAGGCATGGCCAGTCTCGCGCAATGGCCCGCCATACGTTCGAAACATCTGAAAATCATGGATTGGTACCAGCAGGCGCTTGCACCTGTTCCCGGTGTATCACTGCAACCCGGCTACGGTACCGGCTGGGCAACCGCGACCACCAGTGTCATCCTGCCGCCCGGCTCCGCCGCGCACGTTGCCGATTCCCTGCTGCGCTCCGGCATTGAAACCCGTGCCTGGTGGGGTCAGGGCTGTCATGTCCAGCCCGCCTTCCGCGATTGCCCGCGCGCGGAACTTCCGATCACGGAAGACCTCGGCAGCCGAGTCCTGGGCCTGCCCCATTTCCCCGATATGGACAGAGACACTGTCCGGTACGTGGTCGCCTCTCTCGGCCAAGCCCTGCGCAGCCACGCCTCGCAAAACAGCAGAGTACACCGCCGCGCCTCCTAAAGCTGTTGCAGGCGTTTCCCCAGTCAAGTTTCGCCTGCCACCTGCATCCACGAAGACGCCGCCATTCTGCCGGTTCACTTTTTCGCTCCCCGGCGAGATCTTTCCTCGCGCGCCGCCACTGTCTTGACGGGTATTAAGTGCAACTCACAAAGAGAATCGCAGCCGACCAACTGCGCCCCCTTCTCCCTTTGCTCGATTCTCCGGCCCTTTCCCGCGAAATCTTCGCGCAGACCGGCGTTTTCATCGTTCGGAACGCCATCCCGGCCGAGACCCTGCAAACCTGGCAATCCGCCTGGCAACAATTCAGGGATGAGCTCAAAATGGCCGGCGGCCGCCAGGTGAACCGCTTCAACCCGGTGGCCGTCGATGAAACTCCCCCGCCGCCGCTGGCCGACATGCACAAACACCCCGCGCTGCTCGACCTCATCGAACAGGCCTTCGGCCCCGACATTGCCCTCTACAATCAGCGCTTCGTGGTCAAAGACGAAAAGAGCCGTACTCCCGTGTTTACCCACCAGGACTACTGCTACCACCGCGGCTGGCCCAACAAAGCATCCGCCTTCGTGCCGCTTTCACTCATGACGCCGGAAAACGGCGGAATGACCTTTTATCCCGGTACCCATCACTTTGGCTATCTCGGCGACGCCGGCGAACTAGACCCTGCGGTGCTCGGCCCCGCCTGGCCCGAAATCAGCCCATCGGTCGAACCAGGCGATGTTGTCCTGATGAACTCCTGCACCTGGCACGGCTCCGGCCCGCACATCTCCGGTCCGGACCGCGTGCTGGCCGACATTATCTACCAGCCAGCCGACGATCCATCGGGAATTGCCCTGCTGCGCGGCGAATGGCGCACGGGCGTTTTCCTGAACCAGCTTCCGCGAAATCTCTTTGTTCGCTGCCGCGCCAGCCGCCTGACCGATCTCCAGCGCAAGGTGGATCAATTTGAGGCACAGACCGCTTTAGTCTCATGAATACCTTAACCACAGACGCCTTCTGCGAAAAACTGGCGCAAGTCCTGGATCTGGAGGCCGTCGAACCAGCCAGCGTTATCCAGGATTTGCCCGATTGGGACTCCCTGGCCGCACTCAGCGTGGTTGCCATGCTCGATTCCCGCTACGGCGTTCACATCAACTCTTCAGACCTCAAACGCCTGAGCACCGTCCAAGACCTGATGGACTTAACCGCCCGTCTCAGCGGCAGCAATGCAGACCAGCATCCTTGAATACTTCGAAAACGGCGCGGCTCGCAACTGTCCAAAACGTGTCGCCATCGAAGAGCCGGAACAATCCTATACCTTCGCCGAACTGGAGCGCCACGCCAAATGCTGCGCCACACTCATCCTGCAGCTCACTGACGCGACGTGCCAGCCCATCGCCGTATATCTGCCCAAATCCGCGCAGGTAATCTTCGCCAATCTAGGCATTCTCTATTCCGGCAACATTTACACCAATCTCGACGTGTCATCGCCCGCGCAGCGCACCCGCGGCATTCTCCAAAACATCAGCCCCATCCTGGTCATCACGTCGCGCGCCTTGGCCTCGCACCTGACGGACCTGAAATTGCTGTTCATTGACGATATCTTCAATCCCGAACTCAACTACGATGACGACGCACTGTGGAACCGCCTGG
>Ga0116231_10010687_pt1 | contig 14575 bp, 6 predicted proteins | sample S1TSphgellanicum_2_FD_89695 | JGI IMG/M metagenome (GOLD analysis project Ga0116231, IMG submission 89695) | Host-associated microbial communities from peat moss isolated from Minnesota, USA - S1T2_Fd - Sphagnum magellanicum MG | ecosystem: Host-associated > Plants > Peat moss > Unclassified...
TATCTGCTCCATGTGATGTCCTCGCCATGAGAAGTCTAAACGTTCGAAAGGTTATGGCCCGATTCCTTGTGTTGAGCTTTCCTGTGCCATAAAGCACCGGCTGAACATGTCTTGTGTATGCGCAGGGCACGTTATCTGATCTAATTGGAGTTTTTCCTCAGCAACAGGAGTGGGCCTTACATTTTTTCAGGAAAAACTGAAAAAAGTAAAACTGTCTGTGCCTTCACGTCAGGTAAGACCCTTTGAGCAGCGTGTTCCTGGAATGGCCTGCTCCACAGGCTTAACCCTACTTACTCTTATTTTGCAGCCAATCTTCATCACAGAGGATTTAGTCAGGGGTTTTTTTTAGGTGAAAGTTTGCTATTGCACGGATATTTTTTTGAACCATGACAATAAAGTTCTTTTTAGGTGTTTAGTGACCACATTTTCATAACTTCCTTTTGGAAAATTGTCAGATTTTTGTACTAAGTACCAATACGGTAGCAAATAATATGGAAAGCTTTTTTAATATTAAAATTTCATTTTTTAAAGCCATATTTGGGTTAATTTTCTTGTGGAAGATTGCCATGTCTGCTACATTACAAAATTGACAAGAATGAAATGGTTTTAGTGCGTTCTTTTGTCCACCACATTTTAATTATTTGGAATCATGTTTGAAGGCCACATGTGAACCAATACCCACAATTGTACTTTCACCTTTTTGCAAGGGTCTTTTAGTAGTGATGTTTTGGGCAAACTTTTGCAATTTTGACCATGAAAAATATGATTTCAGCACATACAAGGGATTTTTGTCAAAAAATAGCCATAATTTACCAAAATTTGGCTAAATCTTCTTCTGGACAATCACCAGTTTAGCTGCATTACAAAATCAGAAAAGAAAGAAAAATTGCCTCTTAGTGGCTATAATATAAATTTGTCTTGGAAAATGTTGAACATGTTAGACTCAGAGACCCAGATATTGTCACAGGAGTGGGTACTTATTGTGTTAACTAGCAACCCAAAACATTGGGGTGGTATGGTACTTGTGTGGTTGCTAGCTCACCCATACCTATCCATTTTTGCCTTGGGGAACAAAATTATCAGGCCTGAAAACACTACATAACCCCTAATGACCATTGTCTGAGCGGTAGCACCAGTGTTGGGTGGGTATGTGGATTGTCGTTGAGTATGTACAAGGGCATACAACAGGGTATGTCCAACCTTGATTGATAGGCAACAATTCACCAAAAAAAAAACAAGTATACCTACCTTGGCGGGCATGTTCTCTTACATACACGTGTGATGCCCTTGCACAATCAGGCCTTTGTGTTTTTGAAACCCAGCAAATGCACATGCTTGGGGGGCTTTAGGGGTTTTTAACATGGACAGAGCATCAACATTTAAAGGGTTTCAAAAGATTAGGGCTGATAGAACTTTTAAAATTTCAAATGATTAAGGTGCGCAATGTGTAGAACGTTTAGGGTTTCAGCTTTTAGAACATGGAGGTGATGTGCAAGTTTCGAAAGTGCAAAGGAGCCAATGATGCAACAATAAAGCTTGAAGTGTTGGTGTCGTGTGATTTGATAGTTGAGCATAGTCATTGCTCTTTGCTTTGTATTGATGTTTGTATGTGCACCTAAATCAAGTGGAAATGAAAGAAGTTGAGCTTTACAAGTCTAGTAAGAAAGCTTTTTTAAATTCATTATTGTTCGTTTAGTGATTTAGTGTTTTGTGTGTGGTGCACATTGTTCTATGTTTGGTGCATGGTGTTTTGTGCTTGGTACATAGTGTTTTGAGTTTTATGCTTGGTGTGCGGTGTTTTGAACTTGGTGCGCGATGTTCTAAGTTTTATGCTTGGTACATGGTGTTTTGAGTTTTAAGCTTGGTGCACAATGTTTTGTACTTGGATCACAACATCGTGAGCTCATCAACATCGTGAGCTCATATGGTGTTTCAAATGTTTCAGTGTTCCGTGGGCTTGCCAAATTACTATTTTGGTGTTTTGTAATTTGTTAGGTTAGGTTTTCACCTTTCGACATTAACTACTATTTGCTTTGTTTGTTTAAATGTTTTGTATATTGTTGTAATGGTAGATTTGTTTAGTGGTTTGAGGTGATTACAGTCACAAGGTTCACCTAGGTTAGTCATTTAATGTTCACTTGCGTCTATTGATGTTCATATTGGTGAGGTTGGGATTGGGAATGATCATAATGATGGCTTTCAATTTAAATCTATGAGTGAACTGGATGTTAAAAGGGAGCTAACTAAAGAGGAGGTGCTACAAGTTAAAACTGATGTTCAACAACAATGACTCCTTTTGTAGTTGGAGGCAAATTAAAAAATTTAGTTTCCTTGGCACATAACTATAAATACATGGGCCTTCTAAAGATTTAATGTCTTTTTTGCAATCATTGATGTTTCAAAGTCTCAAAGGACATTATGGGTTGTTTGCCATAATGTCTAATAAGAAGATTTTGTATAAAGTAATATTCGGCATTGTAAGGGTCTAATCACTTGAAACAAAATGCATGGGACAACAACAATGAATATGCTTGTTTTTACTGAACATTTTGCTATGTTGAACCTATATCAAAGCAAAAGACTTGTTGTTAATGCCATTGTCTCATTTGATGTTTAGTAATTTCCCAAGAAATGGAGAATTCCAACATCCCATTCCATTGTTAGTTCTTTCAACTTTGGAGTCCATTACAAGAAATCTAACCTTGCCCAATAGTAATTTTTGGAAGATTTGTGTTTATATATTGCTAAAGGGTACCACCCTTTGAGTTCCACTAAAAACATTTGGCTTAGGAGTTTAGTCTTTCACCAATGTGGGAAGGTCACATTTCCAAACATGCAACAACTATGTGATGAAGTAATACTTGACATGGTCAACAAGACCATGGAATCCCATGTTCTTCCTACCCTTGCTGAAACCACCACAATTATTACCACATTTGATCTTTGGATGTGCCATGGTGGATTTGACACATTTTCTTTGGTGGTCAATTATATTAATAGACAATGGATTTCTTCTCATGTTCCTGTCAGGATTTTTGAAGTTCATGAGATAGTAAGGGTTGCCATGGCTTTGTAATTGAAGGATTTATTTACTTGATTTGATTTATGTGATAAAGTGATAACCTATGTGAAGGATGAAGGCACCAATTTGAACACTTTAACAAATGTTTTGACAAAAATTATGTCCTATGTTCCATTGATGTTACCATAACCATATGCCAATAATTGTTTTGGGCATGTTATGTCCAAGTGCTACTAGTAGGCCACTAATGATTTAAAGGTTTGTGTTTCCATGAGAAAGGTGTTAATAAAATATGTGAAGACATCATTGTAAAAAACTATAACATGGACAAAGAAAAGTAGAAAGGGTAGGCAAAAATGGGCGAAAACTTACAAAGATTCATTTCTTTGCCCTCAAAAGTTAAAGACACATGTGAAAACCATAATTACTTTCAGAGCCATTCTTTTCAAAGAAACATTGGAGTTTAAAGACACCATTAATTTGTGTTATTCAAAGTAGATATTTGCTTTCCTAGCATGTAAACATGGGTTGTGAAAGAGAAAGCTAGCGAAATGCTTACTCTAGTGGTCACACACGTGTGTTGAACCAATCCCGAGGGTATTGGTTATTGTCTGATGCAATTGGTGCCGCCATAAGTATGCGTTGTATGATGGAAAATTACAATTATGGAGTGATTATTCCAATGTAGGTCTGTACATGGTTTATTGGATGTGAAATCTATCTTGATGTTTCTAGCATGAATTTATGTGGTTAAGTTTGTTGTCTAACAATTTGTTGATTTTCTTTACTTGCAAGTTGAAAATTTTGATTATGAAGTGCAACATTTTGATCATTTTATGAGGTTTGAAATGATTACTGTGTTGAAACCATTTTTGGCTTTTGCATCTTCATTACAATTTCGAAGTGCACACAATATGTTAGTCCTAATGTTGGACCCATTTTTAAAGAATTTGCAATTGATTCGAAATTATGTGGGACCTGAAGTGGTAATGGAAATTGTAGTAGAATATGACCACACAATTTTGATGCCACTATTGCTAATTGCTTACAACAATTTGACATCGAAACCCAAATTATTGTTGAACCTTTGGATCTTGGTACACTTGAATTAGGTGTTTTTGGATCAATGGCTTCAACTGAAGAAATTGCCATGGGGCTTCTCAAAGTTAAATTGTCACTTTTAAAAATAGATTGTAATGCCAATTAAAACTTTCAATCCATTTAGCTGGTGGGCAAAACATGAACAACAATTTTCAAATATAAGTTTTTTGGCAAGACAAATTTTGGGCATTATAGGTTCGTAAATTGGAATTGAAATGATTTTCAGTATGGCTAGAATTCACAGGTTTGAAGTGTTGTTGTCTTAGCATTGAGAATTTGGACAAACTCGTCTTTATCATGAAAAATTATCTTGATGACCTTAGATTGGGATGTGTGTTTGGTCCTTGGTCAAGTTAATGGAAAAATATTTGGATGTTGAAGACATTTTGCTTGAAGAGAATGAAAAACTATTTTTAGAATCTAGTTTATTTAAAGAAAATTAACTAAGTGTTGTGTTAAAGGGTGCAAAATGCAAAAGAGGTTTGCTATGAAATGTCAATAGTTCCATAGAGTTCAAAGATGGGAGGTTAAATGGTTTTTGGATTGGTTTGTTTGTTGTTTATCATTTTTCATGCATTTACATTGCTTTAAATTTTAACTAACCACTAACCACTTCTGATGTTGAGAATGTTTGTTTTGTGTAGTAGTTTAAGGTTCCCAAGAAACTAACAAATTGTAAAGTGCCTCAATGATGAGAAGCGACGTACAAAATTTGAAGCAATTCTAGATTTCCAAAGCTTCAAAAGAATGATCAATGCATTGCTCTTTTCGTTATTTTCATGTGTTGCAGCCTCATTTTAAAGATGTTTTTGGTGATGTTGCTACCAATATCAGAACAATTGAACTTGTGGATTAGATGTGTTTCCATGGTGTGGCACTATCTTGATTTCCACGTTGTCCCAAGCTGTTACCATGGATAGAAAATGTTTGGATAGAAAATTTCACACTTTCTTTCTCTTTGAATCTATTCTTGCATGGAAAATGAGGTGTATTTTCATTTTAGTTTTCATGCCCATGCCCTGGTACTTGACCCCTAGGCATGTTACTTTTGAAAAAATGTTACACATGCCCTGCTGTAAAAATAAAATTATTGTATGTCCATGCCCGCAGGGCTTAGATTTACTACAAATTAAATAAGCATGGGCCCGAGGGCTTTCCATATTACATTTTAAAAAATTGACCTGCCCGTAGGGTACCTCTAAAAGGATATACCTACCCAACACTGGTAAATACTCTACTCCCAAGGCTTAAAAAGCTGAAGAATCATATGAAGCCCCACATGATGCAAGTGGGATTAAGAATAAAATGTGGAATAACAAGGTTGGTTGGAACAAAAAGTCAGAGAATAATTTGTATGTATGAAACCGCATTTGACCCATTTGATCACCTTCAGTCCATGTGTACATTGAACTCTTCAAGACCATTCACACTTCAAATTCCTTCAAATGATGGGGCCCCCAAAAGAAAAAGAAAAAAGTATTCATAGGAGTGTGATATATGGTTTCTATCCCTTCAACACCAAAAAGTGGCAAAAATACTAAACTTAAAACAAGTCCCAAGTTGAAAATGAAGGTGGGTCTATGAAACCTTCTAAATTTACACATGGCATATCCTTGAGGCTTGTTGGAAAAAAGTGGCAAGTTGTGCTCCTTTTGAAACTTTGGCACTTTCAAATAATACCTTTCTAAAACATCATCATTCGTTTCACATGTGTTTGTGCCGTTGATAGCAGTACCTGCCAATGTTTTCTCTTTGGAAAATTTGAGCAAAATTTTGACCACAAAAAATAAAAAGGAATATTTTGTCAAAACACCCCTGTTTATACAAACAAAAATTTGCCAAACTTCTGAGGAAAAAAAAAACTTGGGAAACTGTTGGCACATATTGATACAATTTCTATTTTTGGGGCATTTCTTTGTCAGTTTTCTACCATTCTGAAAGATTTCAATTTTATGTCGCCAATTGTTGCTAAATATTGTTTGGGATGAATTGCTACTGACGCTCCTTCAGAAAACCGAAAAAAAAAAGGAAAAAACAAAAACAAAACACCCATACGTACTTACCTACATTGAATCCATACAAGGTACTAGTGAGTACTATTCAATACCTATTGGGATGGGTTTATGGTACACAGTATATACACCCTAACCCTAAAGTTACATTTGGCCATAGTTGTTAATGCTGTTGATACAAGAGTACTGCTGCAATTTTTTCCCCCTTAGTCTGCCCTTTGCCCTGCTTTTTTTTCACTTGTCATGTTTTGCACCCCTAAAGCACTTTGAGAAAATTTGTAGTGTATGTGAAGGGCACCTTATATCCATGAATTTCCACCTAAAAATTGGGAGGGGTATTATCTCTACTCCTAAAGGGTGGGAGGGAAATCATGCCTACTTATAGGTGTAAGAGCTCTCCAACTATTGAGGAATAGACATAAGAACCCTCCCATTCATAGGCCTTGTGATCTATATAGGTTTAGTTCATGATGAATTTTGTCTCATGCTTTACCATAGGTAAAGCCCATGGATGGAGGACATTCCCAAAATGTGGGGACGGATGCAGCTACCCCCTCGTCCTAGGCCCCTTATTTTGAGAATGCTCCCACCCTAGGGCCTTACTCTTTGCATAACATGTTACACATACCAAAGGGCACTTCACATGCCAGCTGACATGTCTGGTCTTGTAACATGTTACATACCCCCATAACAACTCTAACATGCTCAAAACTCATATTACATGGATGTAAACTGGAAATGCCAAGGTGAAAAAAATGGGGCAAAGGGCAGACTGGGAGGAAAAGAATTCCGTCAGTACTCTTCTATTGATTTGTAAACTCGATTCTTTTGTTTGCACTTTTTCTATTTGAAGGGAAATAAAAAGCATCACTTTTTGTACTAAGCGCACTATAAATATCAATGGATAAGGTCAGGCTTGGATTACATACCCACAACCCAAGTAGGCTGCTTTGGCACATGTCTGCTGAATAATTAATTAATTTTGAAGATTCTGTTTTGAAAAGAAAAAATGTATTCCAAAATATTTCAAAAGATTCTTTATTTTCCTTCACAAAAAGGTTTCCTTGGTGAGAAATGTATTTTCTGAAAATATCAGCATTCTTAAAAATAATATAATTTGTGCTGAAGCCACCAAGGTACCACAGATACATACAGGGCATTTGGACTTGTTTTTTCTGTCATTTTGTGAAGGGGATCGAAAGCTCACCAAAAGATGACAATGGGAAGGGTCATGCTTAGTATAGGTGAACTGGGCTTTACTGGAATAAGGGCCTGCACAAGGTGAAGCCTAGCATGGCCCTGATCCTGGGCCATAGCCAAGGGCTTTACTAAACATAAAGATGCGTTTCAATTTCTTTTCTCCTTTCCCCCCAGGAATAAAGGGAAAAGAAATGCAGGGCTTTTTGAAAAATGGCATTCCATTTTTCAAAAACAGCCCCAAACAATGGACAAAAAATAAGCTGGGTAATTATGTAACTTCTGATTTCACTAAAAAAATTGGAGCAGGTCCTGATTTGGGATTTTACCCACTATTGGGCACTGCCCTACAATTGGAAGAAGGATTATGAAGTGAACACAGAGACTCTGAGACAGTACCACAATAAGTATATAAGGCTGGCCATTAAAAGGATATGGGAACTTAGAAAATCAAATTCATGTGTATCCTCATATGCATACACCATGGCTAGTGGCAACCATAAGGGTTTTATTTCATTTTTTATTTTTTCGAATATAGATGATGTTGGATCATAGAAAGGTTGAATTTAAATGTGTAGTCACATGAATATCAAACTTTCATTTTCAAAAAACCTTTACAATGAATTGTTTAAACAAACATACATGATTACAAATCAATGTTTTTTTTTTTTTTTGATTGATTTTCATGATTGATTTTAATTATATTTTTAATCAAAATAAACAATGGACAAAATTGGCTTTAATTAGAACAAAACAATTATTTTTGACAAAAAAAAAGATTGAATACATCTTAATTGAGTACCTACTAATTGTTTATTTTGACTCAAGTGTTTATTGACGCATGTAAGTGTCCATGTTGAGAAACTTGACTAATTGTCTAGCTATCATGGTTGTTAAATGACATGTCTATTGTGATTAATTTTGATTAAGATGTATGTTGATGTGGTTGCCAAATGATAGTTATATTGTCATTGATTTGATTAACATCTATGTTAATATGGTTGCCAAATGGCATGTTTGTTGTGATTAATTTGATTAACATGTGTGTTGACATGGTTGCCAAGTGACACCTATATTTCAATTGACTTGATTAACATGTGTCTTGACATGGCTATCAATGCCATGTTTGTCATTACTACTATTCATGGTTTTTAAGCTATCCAAGTTTATTACATTTTCTGCCTTGATTAATGAACATGTCCATTTTGATTAGAGGCTTAAGGTTTAAATGACATGTGTATTTTTTTATTAATGAACTTGATTAAAATGACTTATTCGATTATATATCAAATTGAAAATTTAATCAAGTTGAACCAAAAATTGACCACCTTGGTCAAAATGGCCAATGGGTATTAGTTAAGCCAAACATCTAATCAAGATTGATAAAAAAAGATAACATGCTTGGTCGAAATGATCAATAGTTTTTAATCAAATTGGACATCCTATGCTAGTCAATAAACCAAGTTAACTAGATATTATTTTGGCTAGGTAGGTAGCCTAGGTCTACTTACCTATCTACTTAACTACTATTTAAGCTAAGTAGACAAATTTAAATAGGTAGGTAACCTACACCCATTTACCTATGTAAGCCTACCTATTTACCTACCTACACTATGCTAAGTAAGTAGACTAGGCCTATCTACCTATGTAAGCCTACCTACCTACCTACTACCTAGGCTAAGTAATTAGTAGCCTAGGTATACCTAATTAATTATGTACCCATACCTACCTACTTACATGTTACCCCCTACATATTTGTGTACCTACTTCTTACCTTTTTTACTTACCTAAATAAATAAGAATGTGAAACAAAAAAGTTGACAAAACTTGTCACCTTTTGATGGTGGAATCCATTGGTAAAGACTTGGTTTATATCATTGTTGGGGGAAGGGTTCAATTCCTTATACTTGAACTTATGTGCATGCTTAAAGGAATAAGGTAGCTAAATAAGTTAAATTAACATAACCAAGTAAGTTAGGTTAAGTAGGTTAGGCTAAGTAGGTTAAAGTAAGCTACCACCTACCTACCAACCTACTTTCCTTTTTATGACCTACTTAAACCTATTTCTTATCTATCTAGTTTAAAACATTATTTTTTATAGTAATCCAAAAAAATGATTTAAATTTTTTTTAAAATTCAACTAGTCAAATGGTTCATTGTTTGTTTGTCAAAATAACTAATCAAATAATCTCTTATTTTGCTAATAAAAAATAAAATTCTAGTCACAATGGGTAAGTCAAAATTGACTTGTCCAAATCAACTTGTTTAGATTGACAAGGTGATTTTTTTGACATTTGTCATTTTGGGTATTTTTTTACTAGACTTTTTGCTCAAAAATTACATGGTTTTTTAATATTGTGTCTTAACTTCAGTAACATGCGTGAATTGACATGGTTGTGAAATGACAAGTATATTGTGATTGACTTTACTAACATTTGTGTTGACATGATTGTCAAATGACATATTGTGATTGATTTGGCTAACTTGTGTGCTCACATGACTATCAAATAAAAACTATATGGTGATTAACTTGACTAACATTTGTGTTGACACGAATGTTAAATGGCATGTCAATTTTCACTAATTTGACAAATGTGTGCCAATGTTTGGGTGCCACATTGCCCGCCACGATATTTCATAGGTTAACACATTGTCTAGCTAAACTACAAAAATAATAATATTTGGTTTCACCTTCTTCCCTTGAAACACATTGCATGACATACCAATAATCATGAATGCAAATGATCATTATCACACCAAAATACTATCAAACACTCATTGATTATTTTGTTCAAGATTAGCATCCATTTCCTTGGCCCACAAAAACTTACTGCCATTTATTTGATGTTACTTATAAAGAATTAGTTTGTATGGGCATAGATTGGCTAGGTTGACAAGCAACCTAAAATGGAACCTAGATAAAATAATATAAAATGGGAACATCATGTGTTAAATTTGTCGAGGTGCCATACAAAATGCCAACAAACTTGCATTATGCACCTACATCAATTCATGGGTTTGATTAAAATAATACATTAATGTGTTTCCATGCATCACCCAAGTTGAATTTACTTTCTTTTGTCAATATGAACTTTTGTTTCAAAAGTCATTAATCTTTACATATGCATTTGTGTTAATGTGCATGTCAAATGACCTAGTGACAAGTGTTCACATTTAATTATGTGCCACAATTTCAACAATCAACTTTTTATGCTCAAAGCTTGTGGATTTCGACACATGTCCAAATAAGGTCAATGTTTATTACACTTTTTGTGCTAGAATTTGGTCATTAAAATAAGAGTTTCATTTTAGAAAAAAAAAAGATGGGTCCTACTTTTCTACACCAATGGAGTCATGTAGATCTCATCTTTTTACCATTTTATGTAAATAATTAGTTAAAATCACTTCAAACAAGGTCAATAGTATAACATGACATGAACAACCTTCACCACAAATTTTTGTAGTGCCTTTCAATCTTCAAAATTAACTTGCAACAACTATTCAAATATTAAAATTGATTTGAAATCAATAGAAAACAAGGGACATTGACTTGGCTAACAAATGACCTACATGCTTAGGGAAGGGGACCTTATGTACATGCCTAGGGAGGCTTACAATTTACATTCATTGGGTAGTGGTATGCCAAAATCATCATATGAAATATATACATTTTCATATTTTGCAATGCATGTGGTTATGGTAGACTTGTTTGAATTATGGTGATAGATTATTTAGTATATTTATATTTTACAAGTGCCAACATTTAAAATTGTTTTTGTTAGTTATGTTCAATAGTAAAAATGACAAAAAATAAAAAATGGCATTATATAAAAACAATGAAGTTATTGTGCTTTAGAGTTTCATTCAAATTTATTGGCATGGCATGTAGTTATTTTTTAGAACTTTGGGCAATAATAATTAATTTGTGCTTAAGCATGCTAAGTATTATGACATGTACCAATGTTGTGCATACAAATGGTTTAGGACTTACATTCCATGTAAGTGTAAAATCGTGTAAATTTATTTTATGTTGTGTAGTCAATGTAAATGTAGAAATAAATACACATATAATTTTACATGACCATTTAAAATAATATATTATATATATATATATATTGTTTTATGTATTGTGTAAAATAATTTAAGCATAACACAATGTAAAAAATGTGATTTCTACTCGGGAACATGAGGGAAATTTCATAATGTTTTTGGTGACAAGCCAACCAAATAGCCTATTGTCAAAAAAAAAATTTTAAAAAATCAAAATCAAAACATTTGTGCTTTGCAATGGACCACAACTAATTAAATTAATATGCATCACAATAAGTAAAATAAATATTTAAGCTCTTGTAAAAGCTACAATAAGTAGTACTCAATAATAAAAGTTATTATTGAATATTATTGATAATAAAATAATAATAATAGAAGTTATATTCAAACAATGATGTGACACAAAATGTGCATTTAAGATATTTCTTGGAATAACACCACCATAGTCGTGTATTGGTAGAAAATGCTAATGTTAGTAGAATATTAAAGTATCATGATATTTTGTGAAGGATCAATCAAAATCGCCCATTGCAAAAAATAAAATGTAGTTTTAGGATGGATTTGCAACTAATTAATATGGATTTGCAAGAAGATATGATTATTAAAAAAATATAATATAAACCAGTACAGTTACACGTTTCAAAACATTTACATGAGGCCATGTAAATGTAAAAAGTTCAGACGTGTAAGTGTAAATGATTTCCAATTCCATGAGATTTACATGCTATATATATGAATATTAACATTTACACACACAACATTGGTATGTACTATGCACCTCATATTAGGACAAATTAAAGAATAGATTGAAAAACTTGCTTTAGGCTCACTTTAGACAAGGGTCCACGTCCAATTTCCTAGGAACCAATTTGGACTGATTTGAAGCAAATTGAATGGAGTTGGACTGTACCTTGGTCCATAGTCTTGGTTCTCTAAATAAGGAGCTCTTCTTTTAGACCTATTTTTTTGTTTGAACCAATTGATTTTCCCTCCAAAACAGGTGCCATGTAGGTTTAGCCTCATCCACTTTTTGGTCTTGGACCCTACTTTAAAGGCCTTGGGACCAATTTCAAGCTTTCAACCAATAAGATTGCTTGAATTCAGTGGTCCCTGGACCTTGGACCCTTGTCTAAAGTCGCCCTTAGTTGAAGGAGAATTGAGTTGGTAGTACAATGGGTACAGATTGTCTTTGTACTTGGGAGGGGAATCACGGGGAATTTCTATCCCATCCGCCCTGCTTTTGGGCTTATTAACCGCCGCACCTCAATGACAGTTATGGCCTCTCTGTAAGAGCATCTTTTCCTAGTGGCCACTGCAGAACGTTTGGTGATATATATAGGTAGAGGAATGGAATCCTTTATCTGCTCCATGTGATGTCCTCGCCATGAGAAGTCTAAACGTTCGAAAGGTTATGACCCGATTCCTTGTGTTGAGCTTTCCTGTGCCATAAAGCACCGGCTGAACATGTCTAGTGTATGCGCAGGGCACGTTATCTGATCTAATTGGAGTTTTTCCTCAGCAACAGGAGTGGGCCTTACATTTTTTCAGGAAAAAATGAAAAAACAATTCACGTCAGGTAACACCCTTTGAGCAGGGTACCGGACCCTTTGAGCAGGGTGTTCCTTAAATGGCCTGCTCCAAGGGCTTAACTCTACTTATTCTTAGTGTAGTATCTTTACCATTTAGGCAACAAACTGCCAAATAATTATTTAAATTTCAAATCTTTAATTTGGGCAGCTGGTTTTTTAATTCTGAAATTTTAGGCAGGTAATCATATACAAAATAGAGCAGTTTAGTTTATATAGACTGCTTTAGATGTAAGTCACTGTCATGGATGGAAGGTGTGCAGTTCTAATCTGGACGGTTGAACTTTAAAAATATATCAAAATTTTAGCACAAATAATGAATAATTTTTCAAAAGTTTCACAAAATGAAAATAATTTAATTTATGCCGAAATGGTAAAGGTACTATGGTATTTTGCAGCCAATCTTCATCACAGAGGATTTAGTCAGGGGTTTTTTTTAGGCGAAAGTTTGTCATTACAGGGATATTCTTTTTAAACTGTGACAATAAAGTGTTTTTCAGGTGTTTTAGTAGCCCCATTTCCATAACCTCTTTTTGGAAAATTGTCAGATCTTTTTACTAAGTTCCAATAGGATAGCAAATAATATGGAAAGCTGTTTTTTTAAATTAAAATTTTGTTCTCTAAAGCCATATTTGGGTTAATTTTCTTATGGAAGATTGCTACCTCAGCTACATTACAAAATTGAAAAACCTGAAATGGTTTTAGTGTGCTCTTTTGTGCACCTCATTTTAATTATTTGGAATCATGTTTGAAGGTCACATGTGAACCAATACTCACAATTGTACTTTCACCTTTTTGCAAGGGTCTCTTAGTAGTGATGTTTTGGGCAAACTTTTGCAATTTTTAACATGAAAAATATGATTTCAGCACATACAAACAACTTTTGTCAAAAAATGGCCATAATTTACCCAAATTTGGCTAAATCTTCTTCTGGACAATCACCAGTTTAGCTGCATAACAAAATTGGAAAAGAAACTGCCTCTTAGTGGCTATAATATAAGTTTGTATGGAAAATCTTGAACATTTTATACTCAGAGACCCAGATATTGTCACAGGAGGGGGTACGTATTGTTGTTAACTAGCAACCCAAAACATTGGGGTGGTATGGTATCAGTGTGGTTGCTAGCTCACCCATTCCTACCTATCCATTTTTGACTTGGGGAACAAAATCATCAGGCCTGAAAACACTACATAACCCTTAATGACCATTAGCACAATGTCTTGCCTGGTTTTGCACATGGTTTGAATAATGTTTTCCAAAAATTGAAGAAATATAATTAGGATCCTGTTGTTGTAAATGGTAGCAAGCAGTGTATTTTTGTGTGGCGAATTTTCCCACTGTGGCAACCAATTTGGATTTTTTTGGACTTTTTTTGTAAAAGTGGCCATATTTTGAGGAAAAGAAAGTCATATGCTCACCATATTTAGACAATGAGTTCCCACTGGTCGCCAGAAATGGGTAAGAATCTTTATTTATTTATTTGAACTAGTGTGACCCGGGTGCCTTGCCACCCATGAATACGCTCCACCCCGGTTTTCCCATTTTTGAGGCCAATGAATGAAATTTACCTCACTTTTACAACCATTTCATGCAACATCCATCCATA
>Ga0116231_10010688_pt1 | contig 14574 bp, 8 predicted proteins | sample S1TSphgellanicum_2_FD_89695 | JGI IMG/M metagenome (GOLD analysis project Ga0116231, IMG submission 89695) | Host-associated microbial communities from peat moss isolated from Minnesota, USA - S1T2_Fd - Sphagnum magellanicum MG | ecosystem: Host-associated > Plants > Peat moss > Unclassified...
CACCGCCCCCGCACGCCCCCTTGCGCGATCCACCCGATGAATGCTGCGCGCCGCACTCAGCGGCCAGAACCGGCGGTAGAGCCTGTAAAACATCTCCCCATCCAGCGGCGGCGCATCTTCCACGACAGTATGGCCCAGGGATTCACACAAACGCGCCGCCGCCTCGGCCGCCGCAATACAATCCGGGTGCAACACAGTCCCGATCATCGAATGCCGCGTCATCGCAATCTTCAAGCGTGGCAAAGGCACATCAAGCGCGCACAAATACGGCTGCTCCGGCGGCGTAGCGAAATACGGATCGCCAGGCGAAGGCCCGGCCAGCGCATCCAGCAGAGCCGCGCTATCACGCACGGTCAAACTGATAATACCCTGGCTGGAAATCCCGCCAATCGACTCCCCCACATCCGGCGCGCCGGTAATACGCGCCCGCGTCGGCTTCATCCCCACCAGGCCGCAGCACGAGGCCGGAATACGAATCGATCCCGCCCCATCGCTCCCATGCGCCGCCGGCACAATCCCCGCCGCCACAGCCGCCGCCGACCCGCCGCTCGACCCGCCGGCGCTATGCGCCAGCGACCAGGGATTGCGCGTAGCCCCAAACAATAAAGGCTCCGTCGTCGGCAAAGACCCAAATTCCGGCGTATTCGTCTTGCCGAAAATCACCAGCCCCGCGGCCTTCAGCCGCTTTGTCACTTCGCTGTCATAAGCAGCAGCTTTACCCGCGAACAGGCGCGACCCGGCCGACGTCGGCACCCCCTCCACGGTCGCGCCAATATCTTTCAGCAAAAACGGCACGCCGCGATAAGCGCCGTCCGGCAACGCACCCGCGGCAGCCGCCCGCCCGCTCTCATACATCGGCAACGTAATCGCATTGATCTGCGGATTAACCAGTTCCGCCCGCGCAATGGCCGCCTCCAGCAACTCGGCCGCCGTCACCTCCCCGCCGCGCACAAGGGCGGCGAGCGCCAACCCATCAGTCACGGCCATAGCGCCGGTCCAGTGCAGCGGTGCGCGGCAGGCCGGCCAACGCATTGAACGCCGCAAACCCCACCAGCGCCTCCGGATCGCCATACGTGCCATCCGCCCGCACACTCTCCAGCAGCCGCATCATCGCTTTGGTGGCGGCAAACACCGTGTCCGGATACACCACCAGCCGATACCCCATGCGATCCAAACTTGCTATATCAGGCAAAGGAGACTTCCCATCCCAGCTCGCATTGAACCACGCCGGCCCAGGCAACATGCGCGGAATGTCAGCAATCTGCTCGTTGGAGACAGGCGCTTCCACAAACAGCACATCCGCCCCTGCCTCCGCATAGCGCGCCGAGCGCTCGATCGCCGCCTCGAACCCCTCGATCGCCAGCGCATCGGTGCGCGCAACCACAATGAAATCGGGATCCGACCGCGCATCCACCGCCGCGGAAATCTTATCCACCATCACCTGCACCGGCTCCACGCGCTTGCCATCCATATGGCCGCAGCGCTTGGGAAATGTCTGATCCTCCAGATGCACGCCGGCCGCCCCCGCGCGTATCAATTCGCGAATCAGCCGATCGGTATTGACATGATTGCCATACCCCGTGTCGCCATCAGCAATCACCGGCGTATCGATCGCGCCGCAAATCCTGCGCACGCTATCGAGCATTTCGGTCATGGTGAGCAATCCAACGTCAGGCAATCCAAGCTGCGTCGCCGACAGCGCATAGCCGCCGACATAGACAGCCTGAAAACCCGCCTGCTCGATCAGGCGGGCGCTCAGCGCGTCATAGGCGCCTGGGACAGGGATGGCGGTGGTGCCTGAAATCAGGCTGCGTAGGCGAGAGGTTAGGGACATGAAATCAACCAGAAGAAGGAAGAAAGGACTTCTTTTTTGAAAAAAAGAAGCAAAAAACTTTTGGAAATTAGACCGAGCCTATCCGGCGACGTACGCCAATGTGTAAAAGTTTTTTGCTTCTTTTTTTCAAAAAAGAAGTCCTTTCTTAAAAAACAATCTGGGATATATCGGCCCAGGCCCATCAAACTTAGCAAATACCTCAAACCCATGCCGCTCATAAAACCCATTAGACTGAAACGCATAAGAATCCAGCCAGATCAACCCGCACCCCCTTGCCCGAGCCTCCGCTTCCGCCATCGCCAGCAACCGCGCCCCCAGCCCCTGACCACGCAGATGCTCAGGCAGCGCAATCAAATCGATAAAAAACTCCCGCCACCGCGAATACGCAATCAACCCGCCAACAATCTCGCCCTCACCACCTTCGCGCACCAGCACAGCATACCCGCGGTCATCCGGCCGCCCCACCGCCCCCGCCGCAAACACCCGCAGCGTGCTCAGCACCGCATCGCGCTGCACTGCCGTAGGCGCATCCGTCACCAGCAAATCAACATCGGCAGCCATGCCGCAAGCTAAACCTGTCATAACAGCTTGTCAAAATCCCGCCGCACGCGCGGTGCGTAGGATGGGTGAGCGAAGCGAGACCCATCACCGCGCGTTTGATGGGTCTCGCTTCGCTCACCCATCCTACGACATCCGCTGCCCCCAGCGCCGCATTGCACAAGCACCCAGGCGCCGCATATATAGGCCAGCATCGTTGGATCAGCGCTCTATGCCTCCTCCCGCCGATGAACCGAGAACCGTCAAAAGCGTCTGCCCCTATTGCGGCGTCGGCTGCGGCATCGTCATGGACATCGCCGACAACCGCGTGATCAAGCTCACCGGCGACAAATCCCACCCGGCCAATTTCGGCCGCCTCTGCACCAAAGGCAGCACCTGCGCCCAAGTTCTCCAGGCGCCAGGCCGCATGGACCGCGCCTACATCGCCAAAGATCACGGCAAAAACCAGGCCCCCGTCGATATCGACCACGCCATCGCCGAAGCCGCCCAACGCCTCTCCGCCATCCGCGACACACACGGCCCCGACGCCATCGCCCTCTACGTCTCCGGCCAGATGTCGCTCGAAGCGCAATACCTGGCCAACAAACTCGCCAAAGGCTTCCTCAAAACCCGACACATCGAATCCAACTCGCGCCTCTGCATGGCCAGCGCCTCGAGCGGCTACAAACTCTCGCTCGGCGCCGACGCCCCCCCCGGCTCCTACCAGGATTTCGACTGCACCGACCTCTTCTTCGTCATCGGCGCCAACATGGCCGACTGCCACCCCATCCTGTTCCTGCGCATGATGGACCGCGTCAAAGCCGGCGCGAAACTCATCGTCGTGGACCCACGCCGCAACGCCACCGCCGACAAAGCCACCCTCTACCTACAAATCACTCCCGGCACCGACCTCGCCTTGCTCAACGGCCTGCTCCACCTCATCGTCCAGAACAGCCACACGGACGCAGATTTTATCCGAAAACACACCGAAAATTGGGAGGCCCTGCAAAGCTTCCTCGCAGACTACACGCCCGACCACGTTGCAAAAATCACCGGCCTCAACGAGCAGGACATACGCCAGGCCGCCGACTGGATCGGCACCGCCCCCGCCTGGATGAGCTGCTGGACCATGGGCCTGAACCAAAGCACGCACGGCACCTGGAACACCAACGCAGTCTGCAACCTTCATCTGGCCACCGGCAAAATCTGCAAACCCGGCAGCGGCCCCTTCTCCCTCACCGGCCAACCCAACGCCATGGGCGGCCGCGAAATGGGCTACATGGGGCCAGGCCTGCCAGGCCAGCGATCCACAGATAGCAAAGCGGACCGAGACTTCACCGAAAACCTCTGGCAACTCCCCCCCGGCACCCTGCGCGCGGAAAACACACAAGGCGCTGTCGCCATGTTTCAGGACATGCGTGCCGGCCGCATCAAAGCCTGCTGGATCATCTGCAGCAACCCCATCGCCAGCATGCCCAACCGCAGCGAAATCATCGAAGCCCTGCAAGCCGCCGAGCTCGTCATCACCCAGGACGCATTCCTGGACACCGAAACGAATATCTACGCCGACATCATGCTCCCAGGCGCCCTCTGGGCCGAAGCCGAGGGCGTCATGGTCAACTCCGAACGCAACCTCACCCTCATGCAAAAAGCCGTCGAACCGCCAGGCGATGCGCGGCCGGACTGGCACATCATTGCACGTATCGCCACCGCAATGGGCTATAAAAATTTTACCTATACCTCAGCCAGCGAAGTGTTCGAGGAGCTGAAACAGGCCGCCAACCCCGCCACCGGCTACGACATCACCGGCGCCAGCCACACACGCCTGCGCGAACACCCCCTGCAATGGCCCATCGCCCAAGGCGCACCCAGCCATCGCAACCCCATCCGCTATCTGCATGACGCAGAGCCAATTTTTCCCACCAAATCCGGCCGAGCGCAGTTTCTCCCCTGCCCGCACCTGCCACAAGCCGAAATGCCGGACGAAAACTTCCCGCTCATCCTCAACACCGGCCGCCTGCAACATCAATGGCACACGCTGACGAAAACCGGCAAAATCGCCACGCTGAACAAGCTCAACCCCGGCCCCTTCATCGACATCAACCCCGAGGACGCCGGGCGCCTGGGCATATCCGAACGCGACCGTATCGAAGTGCGCTCCCGCCGCGGCCACGCCATCCTGCCCGCCTCCGTCACCGGCCGCGTGCAACCCGGCACCTGCTTCGCCCCCTTCCACTGGAACGATGTTTTCGGCGAATCCCTGGCGATCAATGCCGTGACAAGCGACGCCGCCGACCCCATCTCTTTCCAGCCGGATTTCAAATACTGCGCCGTCTCCCTGGCGCGCGTATCAGGCCCGCAAACCCAAACCCCTTCTGTGAGGAAGCCGGATGAAATGACGCGCATCGAGGCGCTCGCACAATTCCTGGGCCTCGACCCCGCGCCGGCCACCACGCTGGACGCTACTGAGAAACTCTACATGCAAGGTTTCCTCAGCGGCCTGCAGGCCGACACCGCCCGCGCCCCAGGCACCGTGCCCGTGCTCCCGCCCGGCGCCCCCATCGCGCCCGACAAACGCCTATGGCTCGACGGCATGCTCGCCGGCCTGTTCTCCCACACCGCAGCCCAACCCGCCGCGGCCGCACCCACCGCCGACCCCATCCTGGTCCTCTGGGCCTCGCAAATCGGCAAGGCCGAAACTTTTGCGTCCGTCTGCGCCAAAGCGCTGGAGCAGCGCGGCCACCCGGTCCGCCTGGTCAGCATGGACGCCATCCAGCCCGCCGAACTCGCCGCCATCCCCATCGTCCTGCTTCTCGCCAGCACTTTTGGTGATGGCGACCCACCCGACAGCGCCGTGTCCTTCTGGACCGCCCTGCAAAGCGAAGCAATGGCGCAACTGAGCAATACAAAGTTTGCCGTCCTGGCCTTCGGCGATTCCACCTACGACCAATTCTGCGGTTTCGGCCGCAAGCTCGACGCCAGGCTCGAAGCCCTGGGCGCGCAACGCCTCACCCCCCGCGCCGATTGCGAACCGGACTACGAGGAGACCGCAAAACTCTGGCTGAACAGCGTAACCCAAGCGTTATCCGTAGGGTGGGCTTCAGCCCACCACCCCTCAACCGCCTCACCCGAGCCGCCCAAGCCGGAAAAATTCGACCGCGCCCGCCCCCTGCACACGCGCCTCATCGGCAACAATCTCCTCAACGCCCCAGGCGCCGAAAAAGAAACCCGCCAATTCATCTTCGACCTCGCCAACACCGGATTCACCTACCAAGCCGGCGACGCTCTAGGCGTATGGCCCAAGAACGACCCAGGCCTGGTCACGGACATTCTCGCCACCCTCAATCTCAGCGAAGCGACGCCAGTCACCGTCCCCGGCCAAGGCACACTCCCCTTACGCGAAGCCCTGCTCAGCCATTACGAAATCGGCAAAACCACGCCCGACATGCTCCGCTTCGTCGCCGAACGCTCGCGCAGCACGTTCCTCATCGACCTCATGCTGGAAGAACGCAAAACCCAGCGCGCCGACTGGCTCTGGGGCCGCCAATTCATCGATCTGCTGCACGGCTTCCCCATAGAAGCCAGCGCCGCCGAGCTGCTCGCCGTGCTCAAACCCATGCAGCCCCGACTCTACTCCATCTCCTCCAGCCCCGCCGTTCACCCGGACCAGGTGCATCTCACCGTCAGCACCGTCCGCTACGGCGCCTCACGCGGCGGCACCTGCTCCACCTTCCTCGCCGACCGTGCGCAAACCGCGCAAGTGCCAATCTTCGTGCAGAAATCAGCACATTTCCGCCCCCCCACCGACCCCGCCCGCCCCATGATCATGGTCGGCCCCGGCACCGGCGTCGCCCCTTTCCGCGCCTTCCTCCAGGAACGCCAGGCCAGCGGTGCCGCCGGTCGCAACTGGCTCTTCTTCGGCGAACAGCGCGCACAAACCGATTTCTATTACCGCGACGAACTGGAAACCATGCAGCGCCAAGGCAGCCTGCACCGGCTGGACACCGCCTTCTCCCGCGACCAGGCACAAAAAATCTATGTGCAGCACAGAATGATCGAAAACGGCCCGCTCTTATGGCGCTGGCTGGAGGAAGGCGCGCATTTTTATGTGTGCGGCGACGCCACCCGCATGGCCAAGGACGTCGATGCCGCCCTGCGCAAAGTCGCGCAAACCCACGGCGGCTTAGGCGCCGACAAAGCGGCCGACTATGTTGCCGCCATGTCGAGAGAAAAACGATACGTGCGCGACGTCTATTAAAGCCTGACGAATTCGCGACGCAGTCCACCTGCGCCGTCCCGCCGCAAGGCCTTGCCCTTGATCCACCCTACGCAGCTTTTCGTCTCTGCAACGCTTGCAGCATCATTTCCAGCTTGTCGGACTGGGCTTCGCTCAGGTTGAAGGACACCCCGAGGTCGCCGGCCTCGCGGGCTTTGACGACGGTGACCGGCAGATCCATCCCGTCCAGGTTCAGTTTGCCCGTCGTGCCTTCCTTGGTTGAGGGCGCACCGGTCAATTGTGCGCCCCGCTGGGAGATATCGACCACCTCAACCTGTACCGGCAGACCGCCCATCAGCGACAAGCGGGCCGGCATCCGCACCTCGATCCTGGGGTCCATGCGGCGGTTGACTTGCTTGGATGACGTGCGCACGGCCCGGTTGACCGCGGTGCGCAGCCCGACGACGGCGCTTTGCAGCGTGGTGGCGATCTTGCGCACCGCGTCGGCCTGCTGATCGGACTCCGCCACCGCTTCGCGCACATTATCCATGCGGTGCGAGGTCTGTTGCGCGGCTTGTGCCGTCTGGGAGATGCTGCGCGAAATATCGACGGTCGCCTCGCCCTGCTGTCTGACGGCTTCGGCGACAGTTGCCACGGTGCTTTCGATATCGGCAATGATCGTCACCATCTGGCCCACTTGCTCGACGGCGTGCGCGGTGGCCTGACGGACGGCGGTGATCTGCCGTGTAATATCCTCGGTGGAGCGCGCCGTCTGGGTGGCCAATTGCTTGACCTCGCTGGCGACGACCGCGAAACCGCGGCCGGCATCGCCGGCGCGTGCGGCCTCGATGGTGGCATTCAGGGCCAGCAGGTTGGTGCGCGAGGCAATGTTGGCGATCATATCGGCCACCCGGCCGATCTGTTCAGCCTGGTTGGACAGCGCATCAATACTTTCGCGCGCCCCGTTGCCAGCGGCGACCGCGCGCTGGGCTGCGGCGCTGGAGCTATTCATCTGGCGGCTGATTTCGGCCACCGAAGCGGTCAATTCCTCCGCCGCGCCGGCGACGGTCTGCGTGGTGCCCATGGTCTGGTTGACGGCGGCCGTTGCTTCCTCGGCGTCCGAGCGGGTGCGTGCGGCGGTGGCCGACATCGCCGTGGAGGTTGTGGTCATTTCGCTGGTCAGGCTGCTCACCTGCTCCAAGGCCAGGCCGCCCTCCCGCTCGATCGTATCGGCCATCGTGCGCAAAGCCGTGGTCCTGCGCTCCTCCTCCGCCTTGGTGTAGGTTTCCAGAAGCACTTCCAGATCCAGCCAGGTGATTTTTTGTAGCGCCGTGCGCATGGCATTGGCGTCGCTCCGCTTGGGGCGTTTGCCGCGCAGCCAGCCGCCCTTGCCCGCGTCGCTGCTGCCGTCCTCCAGGCCGAGGTCCTTGATGATACCTTGCAGCACGCTGCTGTGACAAATTGCCACGGCATATCCGGGCACTTCATGCTCGTAGAAGGCTTCCGCCAAGGCCCGCGCCGATTCCTCGAACCCATCGCCGATCTCGCCGCTGGCGACGCGCGACCAATGTGCGACCCGCACCTTATGCACCGAAGGATTGGTCAGCGCCCGGGCGAGATCCGGCCAGGCAGCAAATACGGGATGCAGCTCCTCCAGCAGTCTCGGCAGGCGCTGAGACACAAACGACTTGTTGTTGCGGAGCAAGGCCAGGTCGGCAGGGGTGATCGCAAATGCTGCAATCCGCTTTTCCTGTTCCGAGCGAAAGGGCATTCCACACCTTATCCTGTAGATAACGCCAACGCTGGCGAGGCAGCGTCATAAAAAGCATGAAATATGTAACGCGGCCTTAACGCGGGCAGCGGACGTCAGACACGCCATGTCGGATTGGCACCGGCCTCGCGGAGTGCGGGCGACGGACGGTTTGCCATGATACCGCCTCGATGTGAGGGGATGGCCATGGATGCTCGGCTGGAGGCCGTTCGGCGGCGCGACGCTACTGCCGACGCGGTGTTTTTACGATGGGGTGGTGACTACCAGCGTATTCTGCATCCTGAGTTGCGACGCGCGAGGCAGCGCAGGCGGCGGGGTACCGCGCCTGCCCGGCCGGTTCTATGCGGCGGCGGACGCCATGCTGGGCATGACCCCCACCGCCTGGCGCCGGGGCGGGGCCGCCGAGTTTTTGCGAACGGCCTGCGCGGCCGCGTCGCTCGGGCGGGTGCTGGTGGCGTACAGGGAGCGCGGGACTTGCACCATCCTGCTCGGCGACGACGAGGCCGCGCTGCACGCCGACCGGCGCGCGCGCTTTCCACAGGCGACCCTGGCGCCCGGCGGCGAGGAAAATCCGCCCCGCGGACTAATGCGCCGCCGGCCCCGGCGCGCCGGCACCTGGCCGGTAGTTTGAAAACAGAAACGTAAACGGCACGATCGTGAACGCCGCGATAGCGCAGATGCTGAACACGTCGGAATAGGCCATCACCGAGGCCTGCGTGTGAAACGTCTGATAGATCAGGCCAGTGGCCGTATTCTCCGTGGTCGAGGCGGCGTGGCCCATGCTGAAGAGCGTCGCCTTGTCCTGTTGCAGCAGCGTGTCGTAGGGCTGGTTGAACGGGGTCAGCCAGCGCGCCATGTAAGCTTCGCGTATTTGCGTGCGCGAGGTGATCAGGGCGGTGGCTGTGGAAATGCCGACCGAGCCGGAGACGTTGCGGAACATCGTGTAGAGGGCGGCGGCATCACCGTTCAGTTCGCGTGGTAGTGTCGAGTAGGCGATGACCGAAATCGGCACGAACATGAAGGCCAGGCCCGCGGTCTGCGCCGCGCGCAGCGAAGCCAGATGCATGAACGTCATGTTCGGCACCAGGTGGCTGGAATAGATGAGCGCAAAGCCCATCGCCGTGAATCCGAAACTGATCAGATAGCGCGTGGGCATTTTTTGCAGAATGCGAGTGACGAGCGGGATAAGAAAAATGATCACCACGCCGCCGGGCGAAAGGATCAGGCCGGCCAGCGTCGCCGTATAGCCGATCACCTGTTGCGCGAATTGCGGTATTACCACCGCACTCGAATATAGAATGAACGCCATGAAGGCGATCATCATGACGCCGAGGGCAAAATTCTTGTCGCCCATGACATGAAGATTCACCACCGGCTTTTTGGCAGTCAGCAGCCAGCCGATGGCACCGGCAATGCCCAGGAAGCCGAACAGGAACATCACGCGGATGAACCCTGAGCCGAGCCAATCCTCATCCTCGCCGCGGTCCAATGCCACCTGAAGGCAACCCAGGCCGATGGTGATGAGGCTGATGCCGATGAAATCGATGCCGCGGCTGCGCCGCTCCTTCACCCAGGGCGGATCTTCCACAAGGGTCGCCACACCAAAAATGCCGAGCGCACCGACAGGAATGTTGATGAAGAAAATCCAGCGCCAACTGAAATTGTCGGTAATATAGCCGCCGAGTGTCGGCCCCAGGATCGGGGCCACGATCGTCGCAATCGCAACCACCGACATCGCCTTGCCGCGCTGCGCCGGCTCGAACGTATCCAGAATGATCGACTGCTGGTTGGGTTGCAGCCCGCCGCCGAAAAACCCTTGCAACAATCGGAAGATAATCAGTTCCGGCAGAGATTGCGAGGTGCCGCACAGGAATGAGCACACCGTAAACATGCCGATACAAATCATAAAATACCGCTTGCGGCCGAGCAGATCGGACAGCCAGCCGCTGATGGTCAGCACGATGCCGTTGGCAACTAGGTAGCTCGTAAGCGCCCAGGTCGCGTCATCGTAGCTGCTGGACAGGCTGCCGGCGATATGCGGCAGCGACACGTTGACGATCGTGGTGTCGAGCACCTCCATGAAGGCGGCAACCGTCACCACCACGGCAATCGCCCATGGGTTGGATTTCGGCTTCCAGGCGCGGCCGACGGCGCCGCTCAATCGAGTGCTCCATCCTTGAGGGCAACGGTGGGCTCTACGGATATACCGAGCGGCAGCGGGATATGCGGATCGAGCCCGCTGTCGATATCAATCTTTACGGGAACGCGCTGGACGATTTTCACAAAATTGCCCGTCGCGTTTTCAGGCGGGAAAGCGGTGAATTTGGAGCCGGAGCCAAGCTGGATACTATCCACATGGCCCCGGAGCTTCAGTTGTGGGTAAGCATCGACGCTGATATTCACCTTCTGGCCCGGGCGCATGCTGTCGAGCTGGTTTTCCTTGAAGTTGGCAGTGATCCAGACTTCCGGCGAGACGATGGAAAATATCTGCTGCCCTGTCTGCACGTAATTGCCCTGCTCGACATTGCGCCGGGTGATCCAGCCATCCTGCGGCGCGCGCACCACCGTCCATCCCAGGTTGAGCTGCGCCTGCCGCACGGCGGCCTGCGCCTGCATGACGGTGCCCTGCAACTGCTTTATCTGTGCGCCAATCTCGTCGATATTCGGCTTTACCGGGGTGACTTCAGTCACCTGCGCTTGGGCTTCAGCTACCTGCGCCTCGGCCTGGTGCAAGGCGGCGGTGGCGTAATCGACATCCTGACCGCTGGTCGCCGCACGTGTAAGGCTCTTCTGGCGCTTGAAATCGGTTTGCGCCTTGAACAGAGTCGCTTCGGCACTTTTCAGTTGCGCCTGGGCCGCCTCCAGCCGCGCCGGGAAATTCACTTTCGCGACCGCATAGCCCGCTTCAGTGCCGGCCACCTGGCCTTGCGCCGCATCGAGTTGGCCCTGTGCCTGCGCCAGCGCCGCCTGGTAGTCGCGCGGGTCGATATGGATCAGCGGGTCGCCGCGGTGCACGAACTGGTTGTCGTTCACATCCAGCGAGACCACGTAGCCGTTGACGTGCGGCGCGATGGTGATGGCACGGCCATCGGTATAGGCGTCGTCGGTGCTCTCCAAATTCTTGGTGGAGAGCCAGTACCAGACGCCGCCGCCGATCAGCAGGGCCAGCACGACGACCATGCCGAGGCGCACGAACGGGCGGGCGCGCTGGCGGCGCTGCTCCTGCTTCTCCTCCGCCTCTCGCTTGCGGCGAGCTTCGTCGCTTTCGCGACTCTGCTGCGTGTCGTCAGGGTGGTCGTGCGCGGGTTCGCTGTCGGCCATGTTGTCTTATCCGTGGCGTGAAGGCGGGGGCGTGAAGGCGGGTGACCGATCGGTTCGGTCACTCACATGAGCGTGGTTCGGGTTAGCGCCAAGAGTGTGCCCCGGCAATCCCGCCGATCACAACTCTGCGTGGAACGCCTGGGTTCTGACTAGGCGCGCGTACAGCCCGTCGGCGGCTAGGAGTTCGGCGTGGGTGCCCTGTTCGCGCGCCTGCCCGTCGGCCATGGCGACGACCAGGTCGGCGTCGCGCACGGTGGAGAGGCGGTGGGCGACGATGATGGTCGTTCGGCCGATGCGCAGGCGGCCGAGCGCCTCCTGCACCGCCGCCTCGCTTTCGGCATCGAGCGCGCTGGTGGCTTCATCGAGCAGCAGGATGCGCGGGTCGCGCAGCAGGGCGCGGGCGAGCGCCACCCGCTGGCGCTGGCCGCCGGAGAGGCGCATGCCGCCGGTGCCGACGACCGTCGCCATGCCGTCTGGCAGGGCCCGGATGAAGCCGGCGGCCGCGGCCGCCTCGGCCGCCGCCCAGAGCGCCTCGTCGTTCGCATTCGGGAGGCCCATGCGGATGTTGGCGGCAATGCTGTCGTCGAATAGCAGCGTGTCCTGGCCGACATAGGCGATCGCATCCCGCAGGCTGGTCAGCGACACGTCACGCACGTCCGCACCATCCAGCGTGATGCGGCCGCCCGAGACGTCGGTCAGGCGCGGGATGAGGGTGAGGGCCGTGGATTTGCCGGCGCCGGACGGGCCGACGAGGGCGACAGTGAGGCCCGGCTTTGCCTCGAAGCTGAGCCCGTTCAGGCCGACGCGGCCGTCCGGATAGACGAAGGACACATTTGTGAATTGCAGATGCCCGCGACCTGCCGGCAGCGGCGGCGCGCCGGGGCGTTCGAGGATGCGCGGCGGCTCGTCGATGACGGTAAAAATGCGGGCGAGGCCGGCCGATCCCTCCTGGATGGCCGAGTTCAGCGCCCCGAGGGCGCGGATCGGGCGTGAGGCGGTGAGCAGGGCGGCGACGAAACCGGCGAAATCCCCCAGCGTGTTGCCGCCATGCGCCGCCCGCCATCCGGCAAATCCGAGCACAAGCGCCACCGCCGCGCCGCCGAGCACTTCGAGGAACGGATCCACACGCGCCCGGCTGCGCGTCATGCGCAGCAGCGAGCGGAACAGTTTGTGGAAAGCCAGGCGCGACCGCCTGATCTCCGCCTCCTCCAGCCGGTAGGCGCGCACCGTACGTGCCTGGGCAAAACTTTCCGTCAGCAGGGCGGCCGTCTCGCCCATCCGCTCCTGCATGCCGCCCGAGGCACGCCGCACCTTGCGGCCGACTCGCTGGATCGGCACCGCCGCCAGCGGATACAGCGCCGCGGCGATGAGCGAAAACTGCCAGTCCAGGTAAAACATGGAGGCGACGAGGCTGATCACGGTCACCGCGTCGCCCAGCGCGTTCACCGCCCGCACCATGGCTTCGCGCACGGTGTTCGCATCCGTGGTGAAGCGCGCGGCGAGCGAGGCCGGGGCCTCGCGCTCCAGCCGTGCCAGGTCGGCGCGCATGAGATGCGCGAACATGGACTCCTGCAACTCGCGTATGACTGTCAGCACCAGCCGTTGCAGCGTGACGGTCTGGCCGTATTGGGCGGCCGCCTTGGCCGAGGTGATGACAATCACCAGGGCAGGGATCTGGTAGAGAATGCGGCTGTCGTGCGCCTCGAACATGGTCAGCGCGTGGGCGATCACCACCGGATACAGGCCGGTGAGGCCGGCCATGAGCGCGGTTTGCAGGAGTACGGCGATCAGGACGGCGCGGTGGTGTCGCGCGTGGTCGCGCCACAGCCGGCGCATCAGCCCCCCGGCGGTGTCCGGGGTGGGGAAGTTGGTGGCATCCATCGCCGGCGCGTCTAGCACGCGGGGCTTGCGGGCTCTATGCCCATGATTGCATTCCAGGCGGTATGACGATCAAGCAACCGTAGGATGGGTCTTGACCCATCAAACTGGCCTGGCGCCTGCGCGCATGATGATGGGTCAAGACCCATCCTACGTTGCTGATTAGGTTCCCACAAACCGATCCTGTTTTGGCGCCGGTATGTGCTGAAGCACACGTAGAACCACATATTCTGTCTTCAGCCCTACAGCGCCGTCGAACCACTGGTCCATGCGAACTTCACAGACCAGGTAATCATCGGCGGAGAAAGCCACCTCCGCAGCGTCGATGCGTTTCCAGAACGATTTGTCTTCAATATGCACGAGAACAGACTGCGTACCGTTCGACAGCCGCCATTTTTTGCCCCTTTCAAAATAGAGGCGCTTGATTTGGTACGTTGCTTGAAATGTCGCTTGCGACGTTGGCTCTCGTCCATGAGAGGCGGTGAAAGCCGGCGCGTCGGCCGTCGTGATTTGCTCCTGGACACCGCCATCGTCCTTGAAGCGGATGGCATTCAACCCTTCCTGACGCAACGGTTCGGTGAATTTTTCTAACTGCTGCCTCACCGCCACATCGTCGATGGCACGTGCCACTGCGGGCAGCACAATAATCGTGTTCCCGCCATTGACCTCTAGGCGGACATTGCCGTCCGCTAGCGTCACCTTTTTTTCGACATGGCGTTTGCTGAGCCAACGAACGGCTGGGATCAGGCCAGCGGCGAGATCTTTGCCACTAAGTCCGAGCAGTGTCAGAAGTGCGCCCACGGCCTGAACTTCTGGACTCAAAAGCCATGCTTTGACTGAATGGACGAAATCGAGCGAGAGGCCGATATCGAAGCTGCCCGGCTTCGGATCAGGCCTCACCAGTACACGGACGCGACCTGTCTCCCCAGTCGCGATCATATCCAGCGCCTCGACGAGCTTGCCCAGGGCCAGCAGCGACGGCGCTAGTTGGCCGATCTCCATCTCTCCGTCTTCGAC
>Ga0116231_10010689_pt1 | contig 14572 bp, 16 predicted proteins | sample S1TSphgellanicum_2_FD_89695 | JGI IMG/M metagenome (GOLD analysis project Ga0116231, IMG submission 89695) | Host-associated microbial communities from peat moss isolated from Minnesota, USA - S1T2_Fd - Sphagnum magellanicum MG | ecosystem: Host-associated > Plants > Peat moss > Unclassified...
AAAAACGGAAATGAAATTCATACCAAAGAGCCCAGAAAGTGAGTGTCCGGAGTAGACACTTAAGCTCGACCTTGGAATAGAACACAAGGAGAGCGGAGAAAGAGAAAGAGAGAGAGAGAGAGGGAGAAAGAGATAGAGAGAGAAAGAAAGAAAGAGAGAGAAAGAGAGAGAGAGAGGCCCACACTGAAGAGAAGAGGACAATAGAAAATTAGGGTAATAAGTAGTAACTAGTAACCTAGTCTGACATACCTAGCTAGAGAGTGCAGCTAGGTAGCAGGTACATATACTGAGTGTACAACAGTAGGTCCAGAGTTCGAACCCTGTGAGCTTCTGGTGCAGCAGCCGTGCTTGCCATATAGCCTGACTGACGCCCTTTGCTGTCGTCTTGGCAGCTTGCCAGAAATTTTGTATTCCTTGGGAGCTCTGTTGCTGCTGCTGTTGCTGTTGCTGCCATCTTTGCAAACTTCTTCCTCTTCTTCTTCTTCTTCTGTCTGGAGTGAGACAAACTACTGTCCTTGAGGACTTCTAAAACAGTTGCTAGTTCTCTACTAGTAGCTAAATTCACAAACAAGTTCATGTAGAGAGATTTTCTATTCTCTTGAAAGCTGGAAGGCTTTTGTGTGTGTGTGAATTTTTGTTTTAATGGTTTGCAAGCACTCTTGCAGTCAAGGTATTATAGTATAATTTTTGTGTAGATTTTGAAGGCTTCTTTGTCAAGTTGCAATCTTCTTGGAAGCAATCTTTTTTTAATAAGAATTTCTAGCTGTTGTAGTGGGTGTTGGGATTTTGTGTTCCAGGTTGGTTGGTTGTTGGTGGAGAGAAGAAAGAATTTGGTTTGGAGTTTGATTCTTGAGTGATTTGTGAAGATCATGCATGCAGAGCTGCTGCTGTCGTCGTCGTCTGGGACTGCCAGTTGCTTTGAATTTTTGTTGTTGAGAAGCTTGACGGAATAGAAGAACTCTCAGCTGATCAGAGCTGTGAATATTGTGAGAAGAACTTGGCTTGTGTGAATGCGTGCGGGCGGGTGATGAGACCCATCTTAGCCTTTTTTTCTTGTTCAGTTATGCAACAGCAATTGTCAAGTCGCGGAAACCTCTTGAGAATCGATTTTTTTATTCAGTAAACCTTGTGCTTTTGGAGCTTCTTCATCTTGCAGCCGAGTTCATCGATCAGTTGCAGCTGGCTGGGGAAGTTTTTGGCTGGTTGCAGAGACTGTCGAATATCATGAGACTCGAGGTGCATCGCGGTGCCTGCAGGAGCAGCAGCAGCTAAGACACGACGTACTCTGTGAATTACAACGGTTGGAATTCCTGTGGAAATGTGGATGCAATTGGGTAAAGAAATGACGACTCGGGTCCATGCCGGCCGTGAATAGCAGCAACAAACTGGAGCTATCTTCCGGTAGCTTCTTGAAATAGCTGTTGCAGCAGAGATCTGAAGAAGAGTCCCAATATTCTGAGCTCGAGGCTCCTGGGGAACTAGACCTGTTTGGTTGTTGCAGAGCTCAGGAAGCTGTGAAGTTCTGCAAAAGAGGCGCCGAGCTGTTTATAAGAGCTGGTGATATCTAGAAACTTTTGCAGCTCTACTCAATCGACCGATCATGGGGAGGAAGAGGGTGTTGGCGCTGGGACCAGCGTTGTCACGGATGCGCAGCTTTCCATACGAGAAAATCAATGGACATGACCAGCAGCTGCCAGGCGGCGGCGCGAGCACCAAGTCGTCATCGCGAATCTTCTGGGGCTGGAGACGGAAGCCGAAGAAGCTGAAACTGGGCGGCAAGAAAACAAGAAGCGGCAGATGGGGATTCAAAGTCTCCAGGCTGCGTATCAGGCTTGTATCACCGCTGGTGCTGCTGAAGAAGCTGCGAGACTCGTATGTGCGCATGATGTTGGCGTTAGAACGTAGCTGTGGTGAGTATGGTGGCTCTCTTGCCATGACCAGCTATCCCATCTACCCTTTGTATCCTTTCCCCATCTCCACCGGCCGCACAAGCCATACTTTTGTCTGACACTCATCTCTCTAGCACTCAAACGCAACAGTTCAGTAATCCTGACCACCACCACCAGCTAGACCTCATGTATGAAAGCTTGGTAGCTCGTTAAAGGAGAAGATGATGATCACCAGCTTGCTGCAGAACTTTCAAGTGTCAACTACTGCACCAGCAAATCTATCGCTATCCATGGCAATCCCGCTCCGTGCAATGGGTTTCTCATCTTACACACCTGCACTTTGTACCAAAGTAAGAGATTTGCCCGAAACCTTATTCCAGGTTTTGTCTTTTTCTTGAAGACGAAAAAGACAAGACTCTACTACTCTCTTTTAGACGCAGCTAAGTACTACATAATATAATAGAACTCTTGTAAGAGATTATGGGGCTCAAGCTCGAGCTCGAGCTCGAGCTCTCTCTGTCTCTGTGTGTGTTTATGAATTTGATCCAAGCTGAAGTCGAAGTGTAGAATACTATATTTACGGATCATTTGACATTCAATCTCTGCTGCATCAGCTGCTTGTTTCAAATCTGTTGTTTTTGGAACTCAGCTAGCTAGAGACCTGCCTGCAATATGGGAGTTGAAACTGTAAGCTCAATAAAAAAGTGGAGACAAAACCCGCAGTCACGCTTCTTGGCAGAGAATAACCCTAATATGTACTCATGAGTCTACACAAATCTTCTTGATCTTCTTGTTCTTCTACATTTTCAAGACCTAGAGCTGTCCCAAATCTCAAAGCAGCTGGTTGTCGACCACTCCATGGCAGCTGAAAGAGAAATCCAGATGCTTGTGCTCAAGTTCCGGACCTGCAAAGAAGTCTTTTGTGTCATCAATATAATGCATCTTCCTTTTGTTCTTTGTATCCATAGCTGTGGAAGCTTGACTTCAAACTTATATTGCAAGTAGTTGGCTATGGTGGTGCACGTGTAATGTACTGAGCTCAGAACTATAGGGAGCTTCCGTTCTGAATGTGGCTCCAGATGCACTTATTCAGTCCTGTCTTTTCTATTTATCCCATGTACATGTGCACCTCCAGCTTGATTGTGTAATGTGAGGACTTACAAATTCAAGCTTATATCAGTTACAAGGAACACAATCTACTACACCAAAGCTCAAGGAGATCATACATTAATCATTTTCTTCTCACCACTAAAAGGATCTCGTGTTTCATTCATCACTGAAGAATTTTGACAATGTGCATATAATTTTTTTCAGCATTAATAGTCTAATTCATCTCAATGTTGGAGTACCCAATCCTTTTTTGTAATTAATTTAGCAGACATGTGGAAGATCATGGCCATCTGACAATGCTTGACTACCTCAGCAGCCCGCTGTTCAGGAGAAATGCCATCAGCACTTGAATGTCATCATCTTCCTCAGGAAGAATTAGTCCCTCAATTTGGCTTTCTTTGCATCTGTTAAATCCAGATGTTCCAGATCCTATGGATCTGAGTGCATATTCCAAAAGCTCAGAACTTAGGCAGAGGTGCAATTGTTTGCTTCCATTTAAGTGATGGTCATCAGTTACAACTCCTGTAATCTCATGTGCCTGCTGCATCCTAGAAAATTTGGTGATTACCCATCACAGTAACTTCCACCAGGCTGCTTTATCTGTCAATACAGCTCGTTCTCGAATGGTCCTTGGACACCTAGAAATCTCCTTGATATCCAAAGTCTGGTTTGGAGCTCCTTGTCCAAAGATAATTTGTCCAAAAAATTTGTTGCAACTGATAAGAGATCATGCAAGAAAGCTGGCGGGTTGGCATAATGATTGTTCAATATATGGAAAGTCTAGACTTGCTCTCTGAGCCCAATATTCAGGAAACAGGATTTACTGTAAAACTCTTGCTAAAACAAAGTGCATGACTTGTAGGAAAAAGTTTTCAAAACAAAGTGCATGTTGTTGGCCTGTGGAAAAACCTTTTAAGAGATTCCATCTTCTCAAACCTTTTAAGAGATACCATCTTCTCAAAGGTATGGGCCAGGTTGATGCTGCCCAATGACATAACGATGACTATGACTCTCAGAAAGCTTTGAAAAGGAAAGACATGTACACTTACACAAATATCATGTAGGTAATGGGGGAAAGCTCTGAAAAGGAAAGGCATTCACCTACACAATACCATGTGGGTAATCAGACCCACGTATTGCAGTCTCTCGAATGGCAGATTGGCATGGTCAGATCTCATGAAGCAACAAACGACAGGGTAGAACCAAAGAAAGCCTTCTATTATTCCAGTACAGCACTTAGACAGCACTATTGTATTAGGCACACAATCTCTCTCTCTCTCTCTCTCTCTCTCTCTAAATGCTGTTCTTGGTTCTTAAAAGAACTTTAATTAAGTTTACACATTAATTTCTTCTAAATCATGAATCATGAATACTATTTGGATGTTTCCTGTGAAATGGACATAAGGTAGTCCCTTCTGGCTTCCAGTAATCCTCTTCTAGGTTTTTGAGTTCAATTGCGTTTATGTCCAACACTTTTAGCAGCCATTCTTTGATTCACAAGACAAATGGATGAACCACATGCTCTTTCTTTCATGCAACAAGAAGTTTGGAAGCCTTTTAACTTTTTCGCTAAAAGTTCAAGGCTTCTAGATCCAATCATTTGTTTGTTTTCAATGACTAAATGAAAAGATGATCCCCAAATGAAACTATTCTGAAAGGTAAACACCAGCTCTTTTTCATTCTGTTCTGTTCCAGTGTAGTGGAAACGATAGCTCCACATTCCCGCCTTCTCCATGCTTGCACAAATGGTCCAACATCCTACTGCAAGAAGTTCAAATGACAATAGAGTTATCCGTAAAGTAACCCTGTCTTCACCCTGTCTTTGGGCCTCCTTTCACCCCCTATCCCCTCTTTCAGTGGTATCCACGAAGTAAAGACATTTTATTAAATCTCAGTATGAAATGCTGAAACTCAACATTTAACATTGCTCATAACTTTAATTCTTCAAATCTTTTTAAGGTCAAACACACCCTGGGGGATGTTTGTGAAAGACATGCACAATGTCATCATGTACATAATTTTATACTAACATGTGCACAAGACAAACTCTCAAAGAATGGAATTAATTAGTATGCCAAGTTCAATATACAATTGGAACTTGGTAACAACCAACAAAAAGTGATGATGGCTTTCTCTTGACCTAACAATAAAGTACCTAAACAAACAAGTCTATTATACCTATGAACCTCTACAAACACACCAAGAACATGTGCATAATCCATCAATTCCTCTTGCACCTAACTACATATATGTATTTAAAAAATCATGGAATGCCCTCCCCTTCCTGGGGGCTTTTTAGAGTCAAGATAGGCGCATCTATAACATTCATTGCTCTTACAACATTCGGTTAGGAAAAGTATCTTTGTGTGGTACCATGGAACGTCACACTTTCATTTTACTAGACCCATCAAAAGTTAGAAAATTATTTAAGAAACATTTACCAGGTTGGATAACCTATGAAACATTAATTAAATCAAAAAAAATAAAATTGCTATTTTTAATCTTACATTTGGAAAAAGTTTCAAAAATGTAATAATATTTAGTTTCCTTGATTACAATATAGGGGCATCATATGGCAAATATAACCTAGGATATGTACATTTTAGTAAAACAAAGGTTACAAAATAATCAAATTTTGTTTTAAGGGTGAACCCTACATTTTTGGAATTTAACCTTAGGAGTTTTCTTTGTAATTTTGGATAATAGACATTGGTTCATCTTTAGTGTAAAAATAGATACCAAATTGCTAAATAGATAGATAATGAATTTATAGTTAAAGTGTTGTTATTATATTTAACGTTGACTCTTTTGGTCAAAAATACAAATTTGAAACATGTTGTGGTTTTTAATATTTTCATTGTACATGTTTGATTTAATTAATTAGTTAATTAATTGAGTAGGTACAATTTAGTTATTAATTTCTAAAGTTCATGAACATGATTATGAAAAGGAACATTATAATTTTTTTAAATTGTAGTATTTCTCATTTTAAAAAATTCAAATGAACATTTTAGACCATATATACTTTGACATGCTAGAGATAAAAATGGGAAAAAATAATCTAAAAACATCTATCTAGAAAGTAAGGTATGTAATTTGTTTTGTTCTGTTTTGTCATGCTGAAATCTCCCAAATCATGATGTTTCATGCTGCACTCTTGACATTTTACGAAAACTTTCGATGAGTAGGGGTGCACCAACTTGGTTTGAAACTATTTAGAACTATAATGTGAAAGTTATTGAGTATTGAACCATTTTCTCAATGAAAAATAAAAATAAATCAAATCAAAACTAAAAATTATATTGGAATATGGGGGTGTTCTTGGTGTTGTTGGGAAGCCCTTAGTAAAACAAATTTAATAAAGGTTATTTCACAATTTCAGAGCTAAGGTATGGAAGATTTTGATTTTTTAGTGGATTTTGTTGCTTAGAAACTCAAAAAAATTGTAAAAATTGGGTTTGGAAAGAAAAATCACGTAGGCCCTCAATGTGTTCACATTTGGGCCAACAACACATGTTACACTTGTTTAAATGAAAGGGGTGATCAAAAATATCATTTTTCTAGTTTTAATACTTTTACCATTCCTTGGGTGGTTCTTAGAGATATCACCCAAGGATACTTTTATTCTTCGTGTTTTCTAGCATGTTCAACTAAGCTAACTAAAGACTTTAGATTAGGTCCTAATGTGCAAGGATGAGGATTGAAAAAAACATAAAGTCATTAAATATCATGTGTTCACAACACTCACCTTATCTTTTAGGCAAGTAAAAAGGATTTGGCTTAACAATTTCATTAGTATCTTTGTAATTTAATCTTTGATTGGGATGTATAGTTTAGTTTTCCCATTTTTTTAGTTTCTTCAATGAAATGGTGGTGTCACATTGATGTTCTTGGTTTTTATGCAAAGGATGATAGAATTTTAACATCTTGATGGAACTTTGATATTCACAATTGATGGATATATGGGCTTTCTTTTTTTCGTTGAAACAATCTTTTAATCTAAAGAGCTTCACAAGTTGTTTATGTGTGAAAGCATGGTTAGGTGGTTTGCTTTTAACATTGTGAAAGTCAATTTTTAACACTAAATTATTACATTTTGATATTTTAAAACAACACGTGATCCAATGTACATTTCCCTATGCTTTCATTAAAAAGTATGGATAATTCCAAATGTGTACATGTCTTTAAAACATATACTTGATCAAAAGAAATATTTGAATGAAAAATGAACTAATAAAACTTAATTTAATGCAATATTAGAATTTTAAAATCAAAACCTTTTTCTCTATAGAAAGTTTCCATGCATCTTACTCTTCAAAACTTCATTTGATGTTGTCCTATTTTTTTGGAAAACATTTGACCTTCTTATGGCATATTTTTTTAGTTCACACATCAATTTCTTATTCTATGATTAGGAGAAGTGTCATTGGTTCAAAAATCTATTAAAAATCTATTTTTCTTAGAATTGATCCATAATTCTTGATGTGAAATAATATGAGTTTAAATTTTAAGTTCATTGATAATTTTTTAAATTACAACTATGATAGCCCAAATAGTCCTTCTAACTATGCTTTCACATTTTTAAAAAGATCACAATGCATATTCAACCTCTATCAAGGACTTCGCCACACAGCGTTCTCTTTTGTTTCATCATGAAATGGGGCCAATTCTGAAGGTGAAAATGTACTAACCAACTGGAAGTCATCAACATAAATAATGAGTATTAAAAGAAAGCCATTTTCATTTGGACAAAGTTTGCTTGCCATAAAAGCCATTGTGGAGTTTGCAAATCCAAAAAGTGCAATGCTAACAACCACAAAACCTGGTGGTTGGACAACATAAACCTAGACTTCCTTTAATTCAATATTGGAAAATGTAATTTTCACATTGTCAAAGGACACCCCAATTGTTGTTGGCAACAAGGAAATGACACCTTGAATGGTGCTCCATCTTGCCACTAAGGCAACAATTTTGGCATAGTCAATGTTTGCATGCTATTCATAACCCTTTGCAACAATTCAAGCTTTGAACTTGAAAGGTTGTTTCAAAGGTCCTTCTTTCAATCTATAAACCAACTTTGTATGTATGGGTATTTTTCCTAAAGGTAAATCTGTTAGGGACCACGTGTCATTCTTGTGTATTGATTCCATCTCTTATTCCATCACATAAGGCAAGCACGCACGCGCTGCAAATGATTCAATTTTACAACAATAGTACGAATATAAAATTGGGGACACTCCCTTTGTTTATGCTTTAAGTGTGATTTTTTGACTTCAACATTAAATTTAAGATGAGACATTAATCAAGAAGAAGATGCTCTAAATTAAGGAAGATTATATGGATTATATCTTTAGATGTTGAAGAGTCTTCGGGCTTGCAATTGAGTTCGGGAGATAATGTTTGAATTGGGAAAAAAACAAATGTTGGATAAGTGTGCTATATGTTGTCAAAATGGGCATACCTCTTTAACTAGCATATGAGCTTGAGTTCATTGGTAGCACTTCATAGGAAACATGCTTTAAAATAAAACTCTGATTCATTTGGCTTGCTTGGGACTCATGGTGGGATGACATTTAAAGACCTCAATCAACAAATTTGCAGTCTTCAGACAATTGACTGAAAGAACACTAAAAAAAAAGAGAAAGTGGGCTCATTGAACTTTTGGGATATTTAATCTGTTCATAAGTATTGTGGTGAATGGATTCTGTGATGTGTTTGAAGTGTAGCAAAATGTAGCAAGTGATGATGGGTTTTTTTATTATCAAGGTTGTTTATTTGATAGAACATATGTAATCAAATAATTTGAAAATAAGTTCAACCATTGAAGGGTACCTTTGGATTATGATCTGGAGCTCACTTGAAGAAAAGCTTTGCTCTGGAGAGGTAGGGACACCTTGAGAGCTGATTGTTGATTTCATTGAAAGTGCAATCAGTGTACAATGGAGAAGGATAGAAGTGATGATGAAGATGATTTGGGTAGGGCATATGAAGATGATTTTGATCATGCTCTATTTTTGTGAGGTACTTTTGCCCTGTTGATCACTGTGCGGGGACGAGGGTCCCATTGCCAGCAGAAAGTTTCTGACAAAGGAATTAGGTTTCAGGTGCTCCATGGAATGCAACTTTTGTGGCCATTTGAGAAGAGAAAGGGAATCCCCACACAATGTGAAGAGTATAAAAGAATTGACAATGAGATATCCCAACCTCTGTCAACAGACTGAAAGTTTGTTTTGTGTTTCATTATGCAGTATATGTCACTGGACACCAATATCAGTGTCTGACATGGTTAGATTCCAAAGCAAATTGGATGTACACTGTAAACCATACTCCACTACATGGGCAGTATGGTAAACTGTACTCAGCATCATTGCAGGTAGCATAACACTCCTAGTAACATGTACATCTTACAAAGTGCATGGTACATTTTTAGCAAGCATCTCAAGAACATCTCATGGTTCTCATCTTAGTTCCATCAAGAAGTTCAAGCAATCCATCTACAGCAGAAAACAAAGATATCCTTATGATTTTGCAACATGAACTCCTGATTGAGCTGGAAAAAATCTGCAGTCTTGAACTCATTTGAACAGAGATTTTTACTCCAGGCAGCTTGTTCCTAATGTGCTCTCCATGTGGACTCTTGATAAATTTGAAAGATGAAAATCTATGAGTGATTGCTAATGCAATATTGGTGCCTTGAGGGAGATATTGTTTTCTATGATAATCCTACAAAATTTTGTTCATCCCCATTATATTTTGTTTACTGTCTTCCTGGGCACAACAGTTCCCAACTCATCATCCAGCTTGCTCTGCTCAATAAGGAAAGTAGTAATAGTAGCAGCAGCTTACCATTTCATCTGAAATTTTCTCCAGAGAAAGAAGGCCAGACACACATGTTCAAACTGCCATTTTTTCCTCAACCTTGAATGGTTTCTTGTTCTTCCAATCCAAGTTGTTTATGGCTTGGTCAACAATAGCAGTGGCAATAGCCAATGAGGCTGTGCAGGCTGGCAATGGCGCATTCCGCACACTCAGCACCCTTCCAACCTTCTCTGGTGTTTCAAATAGAAAGTCTCCAATAATTTGGCCTGAATCGTCAATTGCCACTGCATGCACCCCTGCACATCCATTTGTGGTGTAATCAGGCTGCAAACTTGGGCAGTACCTAGAACAGCACACCCCCACATATTTCAAACATTCAGAAGAAAGCCAAATGCAGCCCAAGAGTATGGCCTCATTCACTCCACGAGCACAACATTCAGTTTCATTGAGACAAGATAACTCTTTGAGCAATGTTCCTGGTTTCATTTTGTGATTGTGGTAGAAACTGTGCACAGCATTCTTAATTCTCTTGCAAATGAGAGAATACCTTTGGGCTTCAGCAATGAATGCATGCATGTTGATATCCTGCCATATTTCCTGGAATACAATCTGGGGATTTCCCAAATACCAATTTCCACAGCCCCTTGGTAGTTGCAAAGAGTAATGCATCCCTGAGGCTTATATGCCAAAATTTGTAGCCCTCCTTTGCCAATGCTAGAGCAGCATTAGGCCCAATTAGAACTTGTCCATCTACATGAGGGGTTAAGTGCACACCCACCATTGGAAACCTGCAAGAATTGCCATCAAAGACTGGCAGTTGAAACAAATGACTATGTTGTATACAAAAATCTTTGGTATTCTCATGTCCCTAGCTCTTGAAAGGCATAAACTGTCCCAGTAAAGAACTGTACAGTTTCTCATGTCCACAACATTACAGACAGCTGCCTGGATGTGGACCAACAACAAATTATGGCAACTGAGGAAACTTGAACTACCACCACAAACAGCAACTAAAAAGCTGCAAGGTGCAATGGGTGGAAGTGAGAATGAGACTGAGGCTGTGAGGTACAGACTTTGGGTCAGGAGTTGGGTAAATGTTGTGTTTAATGATGTTGCGGTACTCTGGCTTGAGCTCTTTGTAGTTGCCACAAAATGGCTGGATGACAGGGCATTTGGCACCTCCTGCCATGCGAGCCACATAATCAGCATGTAGTCCTGTGCATGTAATAAGCCACTTTGCCTTCATAATGTCTCCTGATTAACTCTCCAATGTCACACCTTTCACCTCATCCACGTCTATCCCCACCACTTTAAAACTGGCACAGATCCACATAGAAACTACTAATTAGTTGCCAACATTCCTAAGCAAATCACAGCACACATGAAGGTTGCAAAGGTTGTGGAATGAGGAGCATATAAATTCTTCAGGACTGTCAATAAGCCAAGAAAAAGGTGAAGGGAGCTGACCTTGTGTGGATTTGACCACGGCCTGTAGAAGGGAAATCTTCAGCAAAGGACCGACCCACAGTGGCATAATCTGTGATGCCAGTGTGTGGAGAATGCAAAGTTTGCAATGCCTGCACATTGGGCTCCAGCTCTTGTACCCTCTTTGATGATATGAGCTCAACTCCAGGGACTCCATTGGCCATTGCCTGTTCATAAAGTTCCTCAAGAATTGGGAGCTCTGCATCCCAGGTAGCAACTATGAGCTTCCCAACTTGCTGATGGGGAAGGTTTTTCTTCCCACAGTACTCATACTTTTTCCTTTTCTTATACTCCGATTGCACCCTCCCCCTCTATGTCAGCTAGTAATAACCCCTCTATAATTACGACCCCTTTTATTATGTTGTCCATAGCCACCTCGTCCCTTCAACACATAGCTTCGCCATGGCACTCCCTGGCTTATAATAAATGCCTGCATGAATCACTCCACTGTGCCTCTCCCTTATTACACATAACGCCCATAATTTTTGTATCCAAATTCACTCTACTTCTGGAGGTGAATCCTTTTAAGATGGCGGCATAATATTGAGAACCTATATATACTAGTAAACACCAATCTGCCATCCTGAGCACCATACAAATCTTCGCATAAACCCTAATGTACCTTCAAGCTGCAGTTAGTTTAGGGTTTAGGAGTTAGTGTTTATGCTCTAAAGATGAATATGAGGAGTGCTCATTGTTTGTTTGTCCTTCGTGTCTTGAACTTCTTGTTTGCAGAGACTTGACCGTCACAAGGAAGAGGACCGGCCGCACATTGTTGTCAACAATCAGGAGCTGACTGATAGTTGCTAGAGACTGGAGATGGGCTTGCTTTTTACCTGTTATGCGATGCTTGATGTGCCACAATATCTGGCTCCTTCTCTACGACCACCACTTTGGTGTGTGGAAATCGCAGCACGATTTCACGGGCTGTAGCCAGGCCCACTATTCCGGCTCCTACGATTGCAACATCCGCCTCCCCGCCTACAACGAAATCACCTCTTATGTTACTGCTCCACCTACGACCCGATCCAAACCTTTCCATTGCTCCCTTCTTTGTCTCATCCATCATCATCTCCGTCCTTAATGTTCTTCTGGCCCACAACGAACCACATGGGCTTACAAAGCGGGAGTTATCAGCATTACGTTCTTGAGAATTATTACAGCGTGAGAGAACAACATCCCAGGATGAAGATTTGTCCCCTCGACAATAATGGGCTTGAAGGATTCGACGCACATTGTCGCTAACCCCATTACGTGCAAGTTTGTCCGCAACACCCATGATGGTTCAGTCCAGAATCACCACTGAAAGCAAACTTAGTACGTGCATGGAATACATATCAAAACACTGCCAAAAATCCCATAACCAGGACCTGACTGCCTCACGGAGAAACAGAAGCAACAGAAGCCCTGAATCATGCTGTTGCTTGTGTGTGTGTGTGTGATTCACCAAAACTCTCGATTTCCAAATTTAACTCATGAAATTCATAAAACTAACGTGAAAATTTCACAAAGACACAACAGGAAGAAAAAAGAAAAAAACAAAACAAAACTTCAAAGATGAAATCATGAACGATGACATCAAGAAAGCGGCAGCAAACAACACCAACAACACAACTGCGACGCCACCAAATCAGCCCACATTCCGATACATACCACCGAAACTTCCTCAAACAAACAAGACGACACCAACAACAGCAAGAACAACAGCCATGCAACACGTATCTTGTTTCCTCTCGAGTGAGTAACCGCCCATTTTGAGTTTATTTTCCATGATTTTTTGGGAATCTTTTTGGGGGCTTTCTTTCTTTGTTCTCTACTCAAGAGTTAGTGATTTTGGTTCAAAAACATTTTGTCGTTTTTTCGACGAAAAATTGAGAAAATTTTGGCAGAAATGTGTTTTTGTAGTGTAAAATACAACTATTTATGTTAATTGTTTTTGGAAAAGATGGCCAATTTTTTGATGCCACAAAATTGAGGAGAGGGGGGAGGGGGGATGAAAAAACCCCTGTGTCAAGGCTAAAAGGTACCTAATAAATCTGATATTCAATTTTGTGAGCCTGTAATATGCCAGGAAATAGTACCTTTTATTAGGCACTCAAAAATTATATATATTCTACATTGTTAAAAAAATGAGGGAACCCTTCTTTTGTTTAGAGTTTTTGCCCAAAGAAAAAAGCAAAACTGAGGACAGGGCCAAAGAAATGAAAAATCCAAAAAAGTCAAACTGTGGTTAGCACAGGACAGGAATGGACGAAAAAGGTACATTCATCTAGTCACCATCCATCCAGACTGATGCACTGGTGCGTGCTTGTTTAGGACCACATTACACTAGGACTCGGAGTCAGGGCCGAAAAAACTTGGGGCCCAAATTTGAGCAAATTTGGCTTGTTGCTTGGCCCCAAGTTACTAGGAAAATGCGAGAACATTGAGGTCAGGATATTAATAAATGCTGGAACATTTACCCCAAGGGTTGCAATTTGGCTTCCCAAATTCGATGGTATCCTTTTTTCACCCTTAATGCCAATACAAGGCCAGAAAGTTCAGCATTTACTAGTAATTGGGGCAGATTGAAAATATTTTTTCTATTTCAGCCTTGACTCCTAGTGTAAAGCCCGGGGGGGGGCGAATTTCAACGTTTCCACCAATAGGAATGCCTGATTTGGGTTGAGCATTGGCCTTGACTCCTAGTGTAAAGCGGGCCGTGGCGACCAACGTTGCCTGATCAGCCCGGCTGCACGCCCATTCGCGTGAGGTTACAAATATTTATCTCCACACTTTCTCCTCCTCCCCTCCTCATTTATTTCCTGATCAGCTCGGCTGCACGCGCATTCGCGTGAGGTTACGAATATATTTCCACACTTTCTCGTCCTCCCCTCCTCATTTATTTCCTTCTCTTCGTAATTTCTTTTCCAACGAAGCTTTAGTTTTAGCGTCGTCTTCCTTTTCAAGCTTTTGTGTGAGGTGCGTAAGATCTAGTCTATTTCAAGGTTTGTGTTTTTTCTCACTGCTGGGGCACCTTCACAGTCCAGTACTACGGGAATAGTAGCATCCGCTAGAGGAGGAGCTGTTGAGTCAGCTGCAAGCTGCTGTGGAACGTGAAAAGACGATCCCCTGGTGAGTGTTTCTATCGCTGCTGACAGACTTGGCTTAATAAGCTGGTCACTGCCTGCTCGCCAGACAAAGGGCAGAGTAGAGAGAGAAAACTGCACATAGATTCATGATGTGGAAATTTTTGGTTCCGTCCAGTAATGGCAAAATGGCTAGAGGTT
>Ga0116231_10010690_pt1 | contig 14570 bp, 11 predicted proteins | sample S1TSphgellanicum_2_FD_89695 | JGI IMG/M metagenome (GOLD analysis project Ga0116231, IMG submission 89695) | Host-associated microbial communities from peat moss isolated from Minnesota, USA - S1T2_Fd - Sphagnum magellanicum MG | ecosystem: Host-associated > Plants > Peat moss > Unclassified...
CCCCTTTTTTCTGGCACTGACTCAACATGGGAGTGTTGTGTGTACGTAAACCGACTGAATGTCATTTTTTATTTCTCTTGTGTGTACTTGGAGGGATCTCCGCCAGCAGACGAACCCTAGTAGTAGGCCTTATGCCAAAAGGGAAGGGCGGTGGGCGGGATCCTCCTATTTTCAAATGTTCCCACATTCCCATAAAAAGACAGTCCTAAAGTTCCTTGCATGGGAGGTTCATGTACTCATGCGTTCTCCTAAGGTTCAGGAAGGGAACACCTTAGGGTGTGGCCCTTGCTTGTGTGTATTTTTACTATTTTTAAAAAATTTGTTTTGGTGGGGTTTGTTTTAGGGTTTTTTTTTTTTTTTTTTTTTAAATTTATAATTTAGTGGGAAGGGGGAGGGGTGGTGGGTCTGAGTCACCATGGGATTTTTTTGTTTGTTCAATGGATGAGATCGATCACATTTGTAAACCCTAATCTTTTGCAACAAGTTTACAATCTTTGCCTTTTTGTGGGGATCGTATGGATTTCTGACATCAGAGAGGAGAGTTGAACAAGAAGAAGAAGAAGAGGAGGAGTTGGAAAAGTTCATGAAACAGAGTGTAAGTTAAGTGAGTTCAAGTTGCTGCTACTCATGGGCTTTTGAGAGATTTGTGTTATGACAATTCCAATTACAGTGCTACTACCTTGTGGAAGGGTACGTAACTATAGTGCATTTTTTTTTTGTTGTTTTTAAAGCAAACTTGTGGCCAGTTGAATCAGGAAGTGTTTTTCTTTTTCTTTTTCTTTTTTCCAATTTTGTGATGTTGTTCATAGTGCTCATCATACTATCCATAAGTATACTTTAGCCAAATTTGGAGATATTCAAAATGAAAGTAGAAAATCTTAAGCCCTCTCATATTGTAGCAAATGTGGTGATTTTTTGGGGAGCTTTTGATCTTTTTTTGGCAATTTTTTCCTTTAAAAAAAAGAGGATTTGTAACAGAATATTTCTCTTCAAGGACATTTTTCAAAGAATGGTGAAGATTGGCCACCAAAAAACTCTAAGTGGAAGGCTAATGTTATGGTTAAATTTTTCTTTTCTTTTTTGAAAATTTGAGGCCATTGAGCATCGCAGGAGGGTAAAGTAGAGAGGGGAGTTGAACTCGTGATTTGTGCATAGTTTGAACATCGGCGATCCTTAACATGAATATCACATGAATTCACTTCCTTCATTCAGGTTTGATCTCTTTGTTGGAGAATCTTCATTTGTACCAAAATAAAATAAAATAGAGTAGTACCTTGGCCACTTTGACACATGTTTGTTGAAATAAACAAGGGGTGTGTCACACTATGGTCTTGCCATTTACATTAAAAAGTACATATCTTAAGGCAAAAGAAAAATTATGAAAATTCAAATATTTCACCATGCAAAAAATAAAATCTTAAATAAAATCCTCTAAAAGAAACCAAAAATCCTTCAAGATATTATTATACCTCTATAATAACTACTCTCAAGTTTCAACACAAGCCAAAATGTCATATAAAAAAATCCTCATATAAAAAAAATAGACCTATATTTATTACCTAGGGGCCTATAAAAATCCCTTAAGCTACTATACTCTCTATAATGAATCTAAACACAACAGCTTTGCCTACTAAGGCAATGCCAATAAATAAATAATTTTGAGGACTCCATTTCAACAATTGATATATATATATATATATATTCTCTCAAAAACATTTCATCAAATTCTTTTAATTTCCTTCACAAAAAAAAATTCTGAATTTTTTTGTGAACTTCTTAACATTTCTGAAAATAATATAATTAGTTACGATTCGGCACTACGGAAATTATAGTGTAATTTCATGGATCCTGTAAGAACCTGATTAAGATCCCCGGACAGTGGACGGTTTTTCGTAAGGTGGTATGGATACGGAAGTATGAGTTAAATTTTTTTTTAATGTCTTTGTGCACAGGAGGCATTTTCCTTCCAAGTAAAGTCATGATTGAGTTCCGGCCTTGTCCGACTCATCTCACATGACGGAACTCCCCCAAAGAAAATGCCTCCCCCCCTATACAAAAATTCCGCTCCAAGCTGTCAATACTCTCTCTTTAATAACCCTACTTAATCAAGAAAAAAAGGGAGGTGCTATGGAGAAGATGTTGGGGAACACATTGGGAACTCAATGAACATGTTAAGAAACAGATGAGAACCCACTGGGAACTTAAAGGGAACAGCGGAAACACAGTGGGAACCAGGGAAAAGTGAAAAAGAGCCAATTTGATTGGCCTATCAAAAAAAAAAAGAAAAAGAAAAAAAGAAGTTAAAACTATGGAGGCTCCTCAAAATAGAAGATACTATAGAAAGATGGAGAGTACCACCCCTTTGGCCCCACTATATAGGTGAGAAGGGGAGGACTTTGGGCAAAACATATGGGATCAAAGCAAGGTGCTATTGGGAACTCCCTTGGGGAATACATTGGGAACTTGGAGAACATATTGAGAACTTGATGGGAACCCAGTGGGAACTTGAAGGGAACATGTTGGGAACAAAGGAAAAATGAAAAAAATAAAAATAAAAATAAATCCTTGAAATGAGCATGAGGCATACAAATATCATTTCAATAGTTACTCTGGTTGAGAATGTGTGTGAAATATATATTAGAGGAGGATAAACCTTGAGTTGCAAAAAAACAACTGCCAAGTGTAAAAAAAAGCTCAAAGGACATTGCTGACTAGCAAAGGGGAAACAACTAGCAAGTAGGCAATTCAAACGTCATTTAATCCAAAGGAACATCATCACAAAGGAACTCTAAAACTGCAAAAGTTTTGTTGGATTTATGTATCCTTTGACGCTATCTATGTACACATGGGCATTGGCTATGGACACGTCACAAACCTATCACCATAAAATGTACACTCTGACACAGCTTGTGTCCAATTTTGCATTTATCCACATAGGCTTACCATATTCAGCTAAATACACTTCCTTTTTAAACCCTAAAACCCTAAACCCTAAACCCTAAAACCTCCCCCCCAATGCTTAGCCTGGCTTAGGGTATATACAAGTGTAATTGGGTAGGTACGAAACCTTGGTATATAGATTGATACTTGCTTGTGTTGGTAGTAGGTATAAGAAACCAACCAGACTTGTAGGTTACTACTACAGGGTTTTTTTCTTTCTTCTTTTTTTTTTGGTGCAAATTCCTCAAGTAGGTTCACTAGCAATGGATCCTCATCATTAATTAGCATTCAAAAGTTGAGTGTCCTAAGTGGTGTTGGAAATTCACAATGGATTGATGAGAGAAAATAGAGATGATAAAAAACATTGTTTTTTTGCTAGAAGCTTTCCACCCAACTTTAGGAGGATCACACATCTGTTGCTAATACAAACATGCAATCCACCACCGAGCTCGTGCATAATCTAAATCGAAGGGGAAACACTCCCCATGCATGATGTTACTTACCCTAGAAGGCACATGACAAAGCCATCATTTCATGCATTCAGATATTTCACCCTACACTTAACTAGAGATATTTAAATAAAATTTAATTAACATATTTCATAGTCCTAAAAATATGTGCATGTAACACAAATATCTTGAGTAACTAATACTAGGTTAAAATAACTTAAGTAACTTGGTAGGAAGTTGAAATGCAATAGGTGAGCTAAAGCATTTTTACAAAAATGTTGCTACAAGAGGTGACCCAAGAAATGCATAGGTCTAAATGTGGTTAATCTATTTATTTTTATTTCAAAAAATGACAAAAATGACCCAACAAATCACAAGTTTTTCTTTTTTTTGAAAACAATTGATCAATTTGCAAAAATTTGCCCAAAAAAATTTACACGGGATTTATATAACCTTGTTGTAATAACTAGCATGTTATTTTTATTGTTTCATGTGGTGGTCCAATAATATTTTTGTTGGTACTTGACATGCGCAATGCATAAGTTTTCAATATACAAGTAGAAACCAATATTTGGCTCTTGTCATCAAAGGGTGCTACGTAATATCAATGTTTTGGCTTTGTTTTAAGTTGCTTGAACTTCTATGAAATGTTGTTTTGTCATTGCAAATAAAGCTTGACCACACACTACAAGTCATTTTCTTCTTTGGTGTGGGGATAGCAAAGTTTGAAAGCTTGGATGATTAGTTACATGGACCACGCTTGTTTTTCTTTTGTTGATTTTCTTGACTTATTTTGACCCATCACCTTCTTTTTGTGTGTCTTTTCCTTCTCCCATCAAGGGGAGGGAGAAAGAAGTTGTGTAGTAGCACAATTACAAGTGTCACATTCAACATGATTCCAATTTCTTGATGAGATAGTTTTATGTGTATCCACTTTTGAAGGTGATAGAAATGATGCTAGATCTTTTAAAGTTAATCATCTCCACAAGTTTGATTATATGGAAGCATCATGGTGACGATGTACCAAGATAAATATGATCATTTTGTGATGAGGTGGAAAATTGTGTCAAACCAAAGTGGCTTGAAGAGGATTGGCATCAACAACTTTTGATGTTGTCCAAAAGAACATGCCTACTTCCTTGTCATCAAAACAAAAGTCAATACAATAGTTACAAAGTTTCTAAATGATAGCTTAGAAATTGTGGCCTAATCTTTTGCCTTCAAAGCAAATAGACAAAAAGTAGGTTGCAAACCCTATGGCATTGTGATTATTGTAACACCGAATGGTGACTTTGGCACAAAATATATTATTTTTAAATTGTTGAAATTTTTAAATAACAAATTTTTTCAAAGAATTTTTTTTTGTGAAGGAAAATGAAAAATCTTTTCAAATATTCAAGAACATTTTAGTTTTCAAAAGGGGATTTTCAAAATTCATCAATTATTTTGCAAACATGTGTTGAAGTTGCCTTTATATTATGACAATATTTTTTTGTGATTATCAAAATTATCTATTAGTGACTTAAACAAACTATAATTCCTAGGAATAGATAGATCAAGCTTGAGGTAGAAGGGTTTTTTGGTTTGACAACTATTGAATGAAGTGTGTTATTGCTCTTGCTTTCAATGTGGATGGGATATTAATTATTGAAAATGAGTTGAATACTTTCCTTGCTTCCTTGCACTATGCAAATGAATTTAAAGTTGCCCACAATTGTGGCATCCTCTTAGCTAGGGTGTGAATAAGATAAACTATACAAATATATTATTTCATAGTCTATTTGTCAAATCAACAAAAAATAGTCACAAAACCATCATAAAACAATTATACATTCAAATGTTTTACTTGAATAATCAAAATAATAATAATAATAATAAATTTTATTACGCATTAATTTTCAATTTTCATATGGTAGAAATAGGCTTCAAGTAGTTTTTTCTAAATGCAAGTAACATTTAAAATTTATTTTTTGCAATTTAACATTTGTTTTCAATACACATTAAATATGTTCTCACAAAAAGAATGTACAATTTATTTTATATGATGCACTTGAATATTCAATGATCTTTATATTATGACTTAGTACACATCTATTTCATTAAGTTTTACAATGAAAAGGTAATTTTAAAAATCATATCAAATATTAAATTTCTCAAAATTTATTCCTTATTCTTATATTTTATATTTCTTCAAATTTTGTATTCAACTTATCATAAACTCAATGGAATGCACAATGACTTCATGATGAAATTGAAATATATATTAAAAATATTTGGAACATTAATCAAATAAAAGACCAAAACCCCTAATTTGGTTAAATTAAAGAATGAGGTGCCAAAAAGTTGCCCAAAAAATACATTTTTGTAAAATGGGAGGTGGAACTATTTTGCCCATTGCTCCAATGGTGTAATAAATTTCATTTTCAATTTCATTTTTCCCACATGCAACAATTGCTCCTACACTAATTCAACAAATATTATTCATTTAGTGTTATTCCATGTTTAGTTTAAGGGTTTGGTCTTTTATTAAGGGTATTTTTAAAATAACTCACTATTGGGTGTGAAAGGGTAAATGAAAGCCCAAATGCAGGGTGAAACAAGTATTGACTTTGTGAATTTCTCTATTGAATATATTTCCTTATTTGTATGTCAAGAATTAGATTTAATTTTTAAATTGAATTTCAGTTCATCAATTTTTTTGTTTACTTTACTAAAACTTCACAGCTTATTATTAAGAAAAACATCAAATTTTTTTTGTGATGAATGAAAATTTTGGTAGTTTTTGTTACAATGGATTACTTTCTTCTTGTAATTAATAATTTGTTGGTGGCGTTTGGCAAATTTTGCTATGTTAAATTGGCACTTTGGGATTTCTTTCTACATAGGGAAAAAAACAAACTTGAAAACCAAACCCAATATTGATTAAACATTTTGAGCTTTCCAACCTTTGTCACAAACATTAAGCATAAAGAAGTTTCTAGTTTAGTTTTTAAGAAAATCCTTAAGGAATATGTTTTAGAGCTTTTAGAAAAGATCCAAAGAACATGCATAATGATTTGTTTATTTATTTTTAAAATGAAATTGGCATAAGCTTTCAAAAGATGTGGTTAATAGATTGTGGAAGCTTTTAGAAGACATTATTGGTGGAAGTTTATATAAGGTTTAATGGGTGGAACTTTTTAAAAGGTTGATGAACTTTTTAAATGTTCCATTGGATAGTATAAGTAGAGGTCCCAATGGCATCAACCCTTAAGCTGACAAACGCAAATTGTGACCTTTATATTTCTCGTCCATCACATACTTAATTTGCATCATGTCTTGATCAAGCAATAAAATCATTTAGTTTTTATTCATGGTCAAATTGTGTATCTAATCATATAGTTTCTTCCAAGTTTTTATTTGTTTTGTCTTTGACAGCTTTGAACCTAAGCACCTCAAAATGTGAAAAGTCCTAAAGAACTAACTTCCCCTATACACACATTCATACGTGCTTGATCATTCAACTTTAAATGTTTATTCCCACCCAAATTTAATCCTCCATTTCTATCCACAAGAGGAAGAAATTGTAAAAACAATTTACACATATGATGATTTTAGAAATTAGCCCAATCTTTTTCAAGCTCCATTTTTTTCAAAAGCATGAAATGGAAAAAATGTGGTGTTGGACCTAACAAGTATGTTAACTTTGAATTTTTTTTTAAAAGAATACTAAAGAATCATAATGTTATTATGAATCTAGAAAAAAAATCTTATTTGTTTGTCTGTTCTTAAATTTTATGAATTATCTCTTGTAACTTTTTATACCTTAAGGTTTGAAAATTGGAGCCAAATCCATTCAAGGTGTGACAAGGCATAAACAACCACAAGTTTTCATAATAGAAAATTACATGATGACCATGGCATAAATACATGTTCATTCTTTTGTGTTGGTAAGTGCATGATATCATAGGTCTATAAACCCATTTTCTCATTATGTAAATCATTTAATTCTTGGTTTTATTTTCATGGCATGAGAAACATACTACACTTGTAATTATAAAGTATGATGAACATTAAATTCTATAACATTGAATCCAAGGAACCAACTTGCTTAAGGTTTTAAAACATACATGATGTCCTAAAACCATTGTGACATATTTCCCATCAACCTAAAACAATGTCACATATGTAAGGTTTGTCAACTTCATCTAATTTCTTTTGTTCCCACCATTTAATAATTTACTATTTTGTATATTCTTTCCCCATGTTTGGATTTTTTTTAAAAAATTAACAAGATAATCTTGAAGTTGTGGTCAACTACGTCATGCAAAAGTTTAAAACTTAAATTTAATGGTTGGATCTATTGATGTTTGATCCAAGGGTTTGTCTATGATTCTAATAACCATGACATGAATAGTGGGTATGATGTTGAGTTTGCAAAGTTGAGTGTAAATATTAAAAGATAGGTCACATTTGTCTTGGACTTTTATTTGTCTTTCCCACAAAGTTTGAACCAAAAAAGGTTCATAACATATTGTGCCTTATGTTTGATCCATGTTATTAAAATCTACACCTTCAAAAAGACATTGATTATGATCAAAGATCACTAATCCCATTGGTGATCAAATTCTATGAACATTTGCATCCACTAACTTCTATTGCTCCTATTGATTCACAATGTGGTCACATGGATATGGATGTGGGGACAAGGTTAAACATTTTCGAGATAAATTTCAATGATTAACCAACAAAGGATTGTCTCACTTAGGAGTTGATGTAATTAAGAAGGTTTTCCTTTGATGTGAAAGACATCAAGTGCCCTTTGGATTAGTGGAGGAAACACAAAGTTATATTCCTTGTAGAGGGATTGCTTGCAAGATAAATTTTGAGAATTAATAGATCATAGATTGAAACAAAGTGCATTTTTTCCTTTGTTGGAATCTTGACAAATTTGCATTGATATAGATTATAAATTGACAATCTTGAATGATTGATTTTTGTTCACAAAAATTGGCCTAGTTATCCCATATTTGGTTGCAAAACTATGAAAAAATGGTGAAGGTGATTGAACTTGAAACGAATGTAGTAGACAAATTGGAAAAGAATTAAGGACGTTTTTTAACATGAAGAATTGTTTGATGTACATGATTGATAGAAACCCTACTCTAGTTACTATGTTTCAATCAACTTGTATCCTACAAGTACATTTATGTTTTACATGAATTAATTTTTTTGTTTGAGTTGTTTTACAAGTTTGCATGGATATTATGGTACATGGCAATCCTTACTTGAACACAATTGCATTTATTTGCACATTGTTTGATTGTAATGTTACAAGTTGAAACTAAACAAGTGAACATGTTTATTAGGTTGCAAATTGAACTAGTTTTTGTTTACTAGCCATTTGAATTTAGTGAGCAAGGGTGGTAAAGGAGGAAAGGGTTACACAATTTTGCATATAAAGAGAGTTGGTGATAAGGTGAGTTCTCATTTTAGTGTTTGTTGGCATAGTATATAGTTTGTGTTCTATGATTATTATTTGTTAATTTGTAGTAGTAAATTGATTTTTTCAACTAGAATGTTTTTACAAATGTACAATGAACTTAATAAATAATTGACTATTCATGGATGTGATGATAACCTCAAAGCATAGCCAAGGTTCTTATGAGAAATTAGTTTTGGAGAAGTCAAAAACATCATATGACTTTGTGGGTCAACCATTAAAAAACATTTGGTTGGGATGTCATTTAATCTTGTGCTTTGAATTTGGTTTGTAATGGGTAGACCATTATAGTGATAGTGGTTTGTGGCGGGATTGAATTGGGTTTAATGGTATGAGATTTTTGGTTTCCCATATTTGTGATAATGTTTTCCAAAGAGAAAATCTTGATTTTGCCATCCAATTTTCAATATATGTAAATGGATTTTGATAGCATGGGTTTGATTATTTTTTGGAATTTAGTAGTCTTAGAGCAATTTATTTGACCAACTTTATTAATCTTGAGTCTTGAGCATGATCTATTAGGATTGGGTTAAAGTCAAAATGAATCCAAATGCATAATTGGACCATATAATGTTTGATTTGGTAGAAAGAGGAGGGGCATATCTTATATATTAATTCACTACGTCCGTCCGTCTGTTTGTCTGTGATAGTGACTCCAGTAACTGATGTGAAATTAAAGCTGACTGCGGCTTTTCCTTTTGGTACATTTCCAGGTGCCAATTAAAACTTACTGCGGCTTATCCTTTTGGTAAATTTCCTAGGTCCCAATTAAAACTGACTATGGTTCAACCTTTTGGTAAATTTCCAGGTCCCAATTAAAACTGTGATGGCTCAACCTTTTGGTAAATTTCCAGGTCCCGATTAAAACTGCAACCTTTTTTCCTTTTGGTAAATTTTCAGGTCCCAAACTGCGGCTTTTCCTGTAAAGTCATTATTAGGTAGAGGGAAAGATACGGGTACCCAGGGCGACTAACTAACCACGTGTCGGGATCTGGAACATCGACTGACATTTTAATTGACGGATTACTGCTACACAACGGACTCCAAAATCCAGGTGCCAAAAGCGCTGCCTGACCGACCTTCCCTCCCTCTCCGGAACGCTTTGGGAATTAACACACCTGTGCATTATGCACAGGGTTACCACTAGTTGTTGATAATTGACATGTAAAGTTTTTGGGGTCTGGAAAGAATGAAGGGTGGTGTCAATTAAAAGATGAGAAAAAGGAATAATTAAACTAATACAAGGGAGGGAACTTATCCAATGAACATGCAATATTCATTATTTAACACAATTTTTTTCCTTGATTATGTTAATTGTTGTTAGTTTTCTAGTGGCTTTGGATATTTGTAGTTGAAAGGGAGTAGTTATTGGGTTTTGTAGAAATGTTGTCAAGTTACAAAAATGCAAAAGTTTGAAATTTGGAACAATAATATGAAATGGCATGGGTTTTTTTATTATTTAACACTATAATTTCAATTTAGCAATGCACATTGAGTTACAATTTCATATGAAGTTTTTTTATAGGGATTAATAGATAGAGGTGAATTTGTTTAATCACATATGTGAACACTTGGGTTAGTACATGAGCATGAATTACTATTCAAATCATTATAATTGATTCATGATTTTGAATGTTGCATTGTACATTGAACATGGATTAGTATTTTGTGTAAGAATTTCAATTATTTGGATGAACTTATTTGCAAAGGCAAAACCTTTATGTTATTGCATCCTAATTCAAAAAAATTGTTTATAACTGCCAATTTTTTCTTTATTGCCAAAAACATTTAGGCTAAAAAACCTTTACATACATTCACCCAATTTTTAATTTAGAAATAACTAGCCTAGTAAGGACCTTCCTTAAGTGAATTTTGAAATACTTGGAACTAAGGTTTTAAAAGAAAATCTAATAACCACTCCACACTAGAAAACACCAATAACTCAAGTTCTAAAAGATTTTTAAACCCCAAATACAAAACACATATCTAATAACCACCCAACATTTGAAGATACTAACATTTCAAGTTTTAAAAGTTTGTCAAATCCCAAATGCAAACACATTTTAGACAAAAAAAATCATGAATGCTTTTCAATTATCAAATCATTAGTTAAGACAAAGATTTTATTTCCAATTTCATAAGGTAGGTGCATTCCTCCACAAAAGGACTTAACCAAATTTGGTTATTAGTCAAAGAGAATTTTTATTTTTTTTGAAACCCCATTATGTACTAATGACTTGCAAGAACCTAGGGTCTAAATATGGTGAATTCAACCTGTTTTCCTTGAAATATGGCAAATTTGAGGGCTTCCACCCCCCCCCCCCCCCCCCCCCCCCCAATCCTTTATAGAAATCATGGGCCCATTTTTTGTTACCTGGTAACAAAATTTCATTACAAAAAGAAAGGTTGTTCAAGGATAAAATTATGTCCTTCATATTTGATACCAAATTCCAAAATAAAGCCAAGATAGTCTATAAATATCAATATGAACAAAGAATAATGCCAAATGATGAATAATTAAAGATATTTTTCAAACCTTTACATGGAGGAAAACTTGAACATTGTTGATTACATCATATTTATTGAAGACAAGTTGGGTCTAAAACATGCATGAAACTTTTGAAAAAAAAGAACTTATAGTGATTAGCTTATAAATTTGTGTACATGACAGTGGGTGTCGGTATGTTATACAATCTTGAAACAAGAATCCAAATTTGTTCTTCTACAAGCCTAACAAACATTGAATCCTTGATGAAAATTTGCATTTTCTTGCACAATAATGAATAAAATAAATATGTGATGGATTTTGTGAATATGAATTGCTAAAATGGTTTTTAAAAATTAGATTCCTTGAATTTTGAAACATGATATAAGTTTGACAAGCCACCACCCATGTACTCTTCCTCCCAAGGGCCTCCCGATGGTGTTGGTCTTGGTGTTCAAAAATTAAAATTGTATTTAACCCCTAAAAGGCAAAGGGGAAATTTACATCCATTTGTCAAATTTTACACAATTGTCATGTATGCAAGACATGACTTCATTTATTTATTTTTCATCACATGCATAACGAAGAAAAATACTTTGTGCAAAACATTTGGCATCAAATATGAATTTCTTTTGGTTTTTAAAGTGGAATTTACTAATAACATTTAAACAAAAAAGGGCAAAAAAGGTTGCCCGACACTACTTGTCCATTTAGGGACATATCTCCTTAAAAAGTATATCATTTTTCACACCTCTCCCCCACCCCCAAGGTAGCTACTAAAGTTATTATCCACATCCCAAAAAAATAGTGAAAGTTATTAACACTTTCTCTTTACAACCCTTCAAGTGTTGGAATCCTAAAAGTTTTGCATTGTTGGAAAACTTACTATTTTGATGATTTGGCCACTTCAACTACATATTGTTTTGCATCTTTCCACCATTATTAGTGAGTCATATTCAATTTCATGACCTTACACTAATATATGTATCTATAATTAATTTTCAAAATTTAATGATTTTGAATTCATATTTTAAACATTGAAATTTGATTTTTTATTTTCAACTCTATGGATGTATAATCCATACATGAAACTTTGCAACTTCTCTTTGGAAGTGCATTTCAAAATAATTTTGAAAATGCCATTATTTAACACATTTAAAAAAAATTATACCCCTTAAGCTTTTAGGGGTTGAATTGTAATGCAATGGAATGCTAAACACAAAAATAATAATTGAAGACACTATAATGTTAGAACACTTGCACTTTATCCTTCAACTCATCCATATATTTTGAATCAAGTATTAGTCAATAATAGATTCCATAGCTAATTGTAATAAAGTTATATTTAATTCACTTGTAGATTTTGAAGTTCTATTGATCAATTCATAATTGCCATATCTAATAAGAATGTCATAAATCATGTTAATCCATGTTTTAAAAAAAACTAACATGGATATTCAAACGTTTAACAATGCATGTGATTAAAAAATGATCATGTATTTTCAAAACATAAATAAATGTCTTTATGTAAGGTATTTGGGCAACATGATTGAAAGGGTGTGTGTAAATGTGATGTAATTTTTTTATAAAAAATAATTTATACTCATCATTAAATAATAATATATAATAATATATCATTTCCATTTGTTAACAAATAGGAGATCTACTCAAGTGCAAACATAAATCTTTATTGAAAAGAAACTACAACATGATGCTCACAACACGAAACATAACATTAAGAACTCTTCAAGGTTCTTGTCACATGAAATACACAAACTTGTGTAATGAAGAAAAAAGAACCAACCCATCAACACCATGGTATTTAACTAAAAGACCAAACCACAAATAACCAAACTAATATAAGTAAAGAAAGTAATTCAACCTTGTGAAAGTAGCCTAATTACTTTCCTACTCTGGTAATTAATGAAACCTAATTAGTTGAGCTTGAATTCTCAACACTCCCCCTCAAGCTCAAATCCACTTCTAGTACAACAAGCATTTTTCTAAACCTCTTTAGCTTGTCTGTACTTAAAAGCCTTTGTGAAAATGTTAGCAACTTGATCGTTAGTATTGACATGAATAAGGTTAATTTCTCTTGCTATAATTTTTTCCTTAATAAAATGGTAGTGCACCTTAATGTGTTTTGTCCTAGTATGATAGACTAGTTTATTAGCAAGTAGTATGTTACTGATGTTATCATAATGAATGACAACATGAGCATCCACTAACTATCCCAAATTGAAGAGTAATTTTTGTAACCAAACTACTTCACATGCAACAATTGTTACACCTCTGTATTATGTGTTCGTGCTTAATAATGCAATTGTTGGTTGTTTCTTACTGCTCTAACTAACAGCACCACTTCCAAAAGAAAACATGAAACCATTAGTCGATCTTTTATCTAAAACATTGCCAGCCCAATTAGCATCTGTGTATCCATGTACTTGTAATTGGCTCTTGGCTTCATAAAAAATTCCACACTGCAAAATATGTTTTATGTACCTCAGTATGCGCCTCATTGCATCCAAATGTGGCTTTCGTGGTGTTTGCATGAATTGACTTACAATTCCAACTGCATAACTCAAATATAGCCTTGTGATGGTCATATAAATCAAACTCTTCACTATGCGTCTGTACATGGTGGTATCCTCCACAAGGTCTCCTTCATCTGCACTTAACTTCACATTTTGCTCCAATGGAATTGAAATGGGTTTGCAACCTGTCATCCCATATTTGGATAATTTGTTCAAGGCATATTGCCTTTGTAATAACCATATCCCTTTAGGGGACTGGATTACTTTAATGTCGAGGAAGTAACGCAACTCTCCCAAATCCTTCATCTTAAACTTTTGCTTCAAAAACTTTTTCAAATCAGATATGTCTGCATCACTATCTCTTGTGAAAATCAAGTCATCACTACGACTACAATCCCATGATTTGTCTTTTTCACATATAGTGAAAAATCTGCATTGGATGTTTGAAATCCATTTGTGATAAGATACTAACCTATCTTGTCTGACCAAGCTCTAGGTGCTTACTTCAAGCCGTACAAAGCTTTCTTCAACCTACAAACCAAATTAGGGAGTGTTTAGTCCACATAACCTAGTGGTTGTTCCATGTACACTTCTTCCTGTAAATCTCCATGAAGAAAAACATTCTTTACATCCATTTGATGTAAAGACCATCCTTTTGCTACTGCCATAGCAATGATTGC
>Ga0116231_10010691_pt1 | contig 14569 bp, 14 predicted proteins | sample S1TSphgellanicum_2_FD_89695 | JGI IMG/M metagenome (GOLD analysis project Ga0116231, IMG submission 89695) | Host-associated microbial communities from peat moss isolated from Minnesota, USA - S1T2_Fd - Sphagnum magellanicum MG | ecosystem: Host-associated > Plants > Peat moss > Unclassified...
AATTCGCCGCCAGCCAGGAAGCTGGCTTGCTTCCCGTTGGCAGCCAATACGTTAGGCTCGGCGAGGACTTCAACGATTCCTTTGGATTCAAGGGCTTCGAGCGTGGCGCCCACATTCAGACCGGGCAGAAACGCGAAGAGATTCAACTCATTGGTGAAGGTCGTTGTTGCTGAAGATCCAGACGTTGTGGCTGGGGTTAGCCCCGGAGGACTGTACTGTCCGGTGTTGACGCCGCTTACAACGTTTCCCAAGCCGGTCGAGAAGAAGTTAATGCCGAATTGCTTTTCCAGGCTGCGATCGACGCTGGCAAAACGCACCTTGAGGAGAATTTGCGGGTCGGAGCGCGGAACCTCGACCTGTAGCAGATTCACGACTTTCCCAGCCGTGGATGCAATTTGCACTGCGCGATCGGAAGCATCCAGGTTCTTGACGGTGCCGCGCAGAAAGATGTTTCCGTTATCGGTGCTGACTTTGATCGTCTGTCCGGGGAGTTCCGTGCGCAGTTCGCGCCGCAGGCCTTCTAGCCGGTCGGCGGAGAGCGCGGACGACGCGCGCACCGAAACGTTGAAGAACTCCCGCGCTCCACCGACTTCCCAGATAATCAGGCTGGTTTCGCCGGCTGTCTTGCCGTCGAGCAGAATCTCGGTCGGAGTCACCGCCGAGGCCACGGCAAAATCTCCCAAGCCGAGCGCGACTCTCTTAATGGGGTGAGCCACGTCGACCAGAACGGATTTGCCGACGCCGACCGTAAGATCATTGGTCGAATCCTGGGTGGAGACTCCGGAGGCAGTGGCAGGCGCCGTCTGCGCGTCGAGCAGGGCTCCGGCGCAGATCAGCGTGGATGTACTCAAAACCGCAATGATAAAACCGACTCTTGCTCTCACTGTTTTCCCTCGGGAGCCGCAAATTTTTGATCGCTCTTGGTGGAACCGTTGATCACTTCAATCGTGAAGACGGGGGGCGCAGATCTCTTCGCCACCGGGGCTGCAACGGCCCGCGCTTTGGGCGCAGAGTTATTGTCCGCGAACAAGTTGCTCACGACTGTTCCCGAAGTCGTAGCGATCTGCGTGTCGAGCGGGTTCCGAAGCACCAGTTGAATGTGGGTCTGGCTGCTGGCCAGGCTGAGAATCTCGGCCTGATCGGGCGTCACCAGCAGGTTAACCACCTGGACCGGCTTCGCTTTGCCTTCTGTATCTTTTTGAATGTCGGTTCCGGCGGAGAGCACCTGGATGTTCTGGAGGAGTGTTTTTACCTTCTGGCCGGTCGTCGAGGCGGCATTGACTTCGCTGGGCGGATTGCCCGAGATCAGCACGTCGACGCGCATGCCGGGGGTGACAAATCCGGCCACGCCCACGACTTCGTCCACCTTCACCGCACAGGCGCGCATTCCCTCGGGGATGGTTGCCGCCAGACCGCCTCCGGAGCCGACTGGCGCCAACCGGGCATCCAGAATTGGCTCGCCCTGGTAGATGTCGGCGATCACACCGCGGCCAACCGCCTGTTCCGGCTTCAGAATCGCACCCTTGGGAATTGGTCCCGCGATCTCGATTGTCGTCAGGTTGCTCGGAGTCAGGAGTGTTCCCAGCTTGAGGTCAATGGCAGCAGCCACCACTTTTGTGGTTGCCGACTGGTGGGTCGCCGATGCCAGGCTGCTGCCGACGACGCGATAGACCAGAAAAGCGCATATGGCGGCGATGACGAAAGCGCTGAGCAGAATAGTGAGAAGTCTTCGATTCATGCGTAACCTTTAGGGGAACTGCCGGTAGGGACAGCTCTGCTTTCCGACTCTGTGTCGCAATTGCGATGCCAAAGTGAAATGAGCCCAAATTCACGCCGAATCATGGATTTAGGCCTACCGAGTTCGTGCAAGTGTGAACGTGTGTATACCAATCCCTCGCGCTGTGTAGCCGCGTAGACACGCCGGCGGCGAAACGCACAATTTCTCAAAGACTTAGCGGAACCGGACTTGGCAGGAGAATTGCACGGGAAACAGGATCTGAACGGGCGAAAATCTGCGCTGGATACACCAAATCCGCTTCAGTTCGGCAATGGCATCGGGAAAATTTGCCAAGATGGTACGTTGCCGTTAAGAAAGCATCCGCATGGGGTGATTGGCGGCTCGGGAAACACCTATTCTGGATGGGAATTCACTTAATATTGGAAGCTTCCAATCAGTCGGTCGCTGTTTCCTCAGTCACTGGAAGTGGGTTCGCCGGTTCGCTTCCATGAGCCGGCTCAGTTTCGGCAGGATTCAGAGAGGGATCGAAATCACCGATGGCGACTTCCGGCCTTATAACGCTCTTCAGCGAGCCGCCCAAAGCTACTTTGCAACCCTCCTCCTTCGTTCTCTCCATGCTGTTGCACGCCGGTTTTTTCAGCCTCCTGACTATCCGGCTGATGCAAACGCATCACATCATCGAGCGGTTCCCAACCGACCGCTTCGCGGTGCGATTTGTTAACTTTCATAGCACCGAGCCGCAGACCCCGTTGTCCGCCGCGGCGGGCGGCCTTCGCGCTCCCGGCCAATCTCAGCCAACGCGCTCCGATGAGCGCCCCAGTGCGCGCAAACCCGCAACCGGAGGCGGCTCGGCGGCCTCGCCCGCAGTTACCCGAATTACCCCGCAGCGCATGCCCGCGCCGCAGACGCTGATCCAGCCCGACATTACCCCCGACGTCACCATTTCCCAACAGACACCCGTGCCGCTGGTGGTGATCTGGACGCCGGACAAGACCAGTCTCAAAAAAGTGGTGCTTGCGCAACCGGAAAAAGCTTCGATCGCCGTGGCACAACCGTCTCTGGACACGCCCATTAAGGAAGTGAACGTCTCGGATATCAAGCTTTCCTCCACCGCTTTTGTGACGCAAGGGCCGGCGGCACAACCCAGCACCACATCCCCGATCGTCGTTTACGGGCCGGAAGCGGTCAAGAAGGTTCCGCAGACATCTTCGAAACAGCCCGATCCACCTACGCCTGCGCGGGTCGTGTCGCTCTCAGATCTGAAAGTTTCCGAGGGAAAAGTGGCTGTCCCGATGGCCAATCAGACGGCGAAAGCGACCCCTGGCATGTTGATTCCCGGCCAATTGAAGGACCCGGCTCCGGCGGGGAACGGCTCATCCACGACGAAGGCGGCCGGGACCGGCGCCGGCAAAGGGTCTGGCGACAACGCCGGCAACAAGGACGACTTTGCCAACAAGTCCGGCTCAGCATCAGAGCACGCAGGCGCGGGTAGCCAGACCAGCAAGGCCGGGCAGGGCTCTCCCGGCGCGGGTACGCCGGATCACTCGACAAAGACGACGTCGACTTCCGGTTCCGGGACGCAAATGACTGCGAAACTTGCCGCTCCAGCCGTTCCCAAGGCCGCCGGCGCCAATCCCAGCCAGTCCGGCGCATCCTCGGGCGCGGGCCAGGGAACGGCCGCCGGTACAGGCGCTAGCGGCAACTCGTCCGCTTCGGTCCGCATTAGCCTTCCCAAAGACGGTCAGTTTGGCGTGGTGGTTGTTGGCTCCTCGGTCGCGGACCAGTATCCGGAAACAGCCGAGATGTGGAGCGGGCGCATGGCCTCCACGGTTTACCTGCATGTCGGTCTGGCCAAAAGCTGGATATTGCAGTACGCGCTTCCCCGGCTCGCTGAAGCAGCAGGGGGCGCTCACATTGACGCGCCGTGGCCCTACGAAATCGCGCGGCCGAACCTGGATTCCGGCGATCTGAATGCCGACGCTGTCATCCTGCATGGGTTTGTGAACAAGGATGGCCGCTTTGAGAAACTGGAGGTAGTGTTTCCTCCGCAAATGGCGCAGGCTCCGACATGGGTCGGTGTGCTTAACCAGTGGCAATTCCGTCCCGCAAAGCAGAACGGACAGGCCGTTCCGGTCGAGGTTCTTTTGATCATCCCCGATCAATCGGAATAACGGTCGTTATTGTTTGCGCCCTCACTGCGAAATCACTACCGAGGAAGAGCTGCCCAAATTGAGCAGACTTGTGGGGACAAACGGAATCGTCAGTGGAAAGGAATAGGAAACGCTCACGGTCACTAGATTGCCTGGATTGGCACAGTTGGCGTTCGGCGAACAGGTATTGCCTGCGGGATAAGCCGAGTAAGTTGTGGTTACGGTCAAGTTTTCGGGTGCAACACCTGGATAGCCGAGATTCTTCACATAACTGTCAATTTGCGCAGCCGATGCGGTGCATGAAGCTCCATTGACCATGCACTTATTGCCGTGGACCATGGCATATCGCGTGCCTTCGCGCGCCGCTTCGGACATCATGTGATTGGTGTAGACAGCCAGGCAAATCTCCATGATGCCCAGCATGGTCATGAATAGAATTACCGCAGAAAGCGCAAACTCGAGCGTTCCCGACCCTGTTTCATCGAGGAAGCGATTTCGCCACTGTTTTGCAGAAAGACTCATCGGTTATTCCTCCACGCGCATTGTCGCCTGTCCATGGAGCACCCAGGTCGTGGAGAGTCCGGGATAGTTGAACATTGGACTGACGGAGGCGGTGGTGCTGACCTGCACGAACTCCAGGATGCGCGCGGGGGTCACGCACTTGGATGCCGCGTTGGAACAGGTAATCGCGGTGCCGTTGCTACAGGTGCAGGAGATGCTGGAGGTCGCAGCCAGCCCTGAAACATTGGCTGCATCGTTGGAGGCTGCCGTGGCAATGTCGGTCGAATCGGAGGCTGTGCCATGATTCTTGGCGCCAAATGTAGCTCCGGCGTAGGCCGCATTGTTCACTTCAGTCGCCGCGTAGGCCAAACGCCCCAGTTCAGCCCCGCCGACCAGGATGAGTATCAGCAGCGGCATCAGCAAAGCTACTTCTACGATCGAATTTGCCGAGTCCTCGGTGATCGGAAGCCAAGTCTGCTTCGATGGCATGCTTATTCTGCCGCATGTCTGAGACGCTCGCGCCATGCTTACTCCACCAGCTTCGGGGTTGACAGCGGCGACGAGGAATTGATGGCGGAGTAGTCCTGCTCGATGATTTTGGAGCCGCCCACCATGGTCAGACTGCTGGCGATGATCGGCGCCGAAACCGTCGACGTGCTGCCGTTGCCGATCAAGAGTGCAGCGCTTGGGAAGTAGAGAATTCCTTGCAGAGTAGAACTGGAGCCGCCTTCGATAGTGGCCGGCAGGATATCGCTGCGGTCCTGATAGAAGAGAATTCCATCGTAGGTGCCGCTGGTGGGCGCGCTGAAGTTCATCGTGGCTCCATTGCCGATATTCACCGAGCCCAGCCCGACCAGATAAAAAGTGACTCCCGAGCCGCCGAGGACTGTTCCGCTGGCAAACGTCAAGGCTCCAGTGATGACATAGACGCCTGGATTGAGCGTTACGGTGTCGCCGTTGACTCCCAGCGTCAGAGAGGTATAGCAGACGGTGCTGCCGTTTTGGGTGGTGCTGTTCGCCGAACCCGGACCCACGGAGTAGGTGCTGCCTCCGTTTGAGTGGGAGGTCAGCGGGTCCGCGGTGCAGGAAGACGGGGAATAGGAGGGCGGTGAAAGATTGGCCAGAGGATCGCTCACCGCTGCGATGCCGGTGGTCGCGGTGGGCGAAATCTTGCTGCCGCTGTTATCGGCGTAGACGCCGCCCACGGATTCGACGGAAGAAGCGGTAATGCTGGCGTTGCCCGAAACGGAAATGGCGGGGGAAGTCATTGAGTCATCGACTACGCCGCAATCGGGCGAAGATAACTGCGCGTTGTTGTTGAGCAGGATGGTGGTCCCGATGGAGTTCAAGGCATAGACACAATTTCCGGTGCCTCCCAGACCGGCTACGGCATGGGCGCTCACGTTGACCGAGGTAAAGTTGAAAATGCCCATGAATACAGTTGGGGTGCTTTGCTTGACAATGACTTCCACATATCCGGGCTGGGCGGCATACGCGCCGTAAAGCGGCGAGGGTGTGCTGGACCCGGAGGGGTTGACGGTCACTGTGGCGCCGTTGACTCCGTCGGTGAAGCCGTTGAGCGCAGCCGCGCTCTGGGCGGCAGCGGCGTAGTCGCCGTAACTCAATTCAGCCGCGCCAGCGATCGCGGCGCTGTCGGCGGCAGCTTGCACTTTGCGCTTCTCGACCGAAAGCATGCCTACATCCAAAGCGAAACCCAAGAAGCCTAGCATCAGGGGCATACACAACGCCGCCATCACCAGGGCCTGTCCGTTATCGTTTTTGAGTGGTCTTATCACGTGCCTGAGAGGTGTATCGGCACGGCGACTGGAAAGTTGATAAAAATCTTATCGACCTGCGCGGAGCAGCCAAGCAGGCCAGCCAGAAACAACTCGGGCGTGGAGCTGTTGCGCCCATGCCCAGGATTGAAACTGTCACTCTTCAGGTCCGACCATCAGGTTGTCCCGTTGGGGATCAGGCGGGCGTGATCGAACCCGCCGGTGATCTTGCTGAAGATCTCAGCGAGTCCACTGAAGGGTTGCTCGGCAGACTGGCATCCGGCGTCGCCGCCGACAGCGGTGTAGTCGGAGAAAAATGTGCTCGGCGAGGATGCGATCCCTTCCATCGCGGCGCACGGGGTAATTGCGTTGCTATCCGTAGTGCAGTCCGATGCCGTCGTGGACGAACCGTAAGCCACCGAGTAAATCGTCGTCGGGTTGCTGGCCCAATCCGCTGCGATTTGTTTGGAGACGCTTACCGCCTGCTGACACTGATTGGTTTTGTTGGAGTTCGAGTTGTAGTAGGGATAGGTCGTATTGCGCGAAGCAGCGGTAGGCAGATTGACTACACCGCCGTTCGTGGAGGTGGTGTTGAAATAAGTTGAGGCGAGCGCCGATGCATTGGCCTCGCCGTCGCTGAGCAGGATGATGGAGTTGGAAGAGCTGTCAACTCCGCCCCTGGCTGTCTGCTCCGCGAGCAAAGCCCCCTGCGCCGCCGCAAGCGCTCCAGCATAGAAAGTGCTAAGACCGCCGGGAGCCTGGAGCCCACGGCAGGTGGAGCCCCCGACAGAACCCAGGATCTTGACCAGATCTGAACTCGTATTCAAGCCGCTGGCGTTGTCGCTTGTCCGATAATTGTTGAGAAAAGGGGTAAGTTGGTAGCTTGCCGTGGTGCCGGACAGAACTGGCGTGGTTGGAGATGGGTAAGCGGTATAGGCCGTTCCGAGGTAAGGAAAAGTGTAATTCGAGGCATGAGTGAACGCCGAGCAGGTGCCGGTGTACGCGTTGGGGCCGGTGCTGTACTCGAAGTTCGGAAAGACGAAGACGCTGATCATATCCACGGCGTCTGTGGCAGTGCTGGTGAAGTTGGCGTTTACGGTGGCGGTGGGGCAGGTTGTGTATCCCGGTTTGCAAGGTGCCGTGTTCAATAGGAGGACTTTCAGGCCAACCAGCGAGCATTGATTTCTGGTGTTGTATGAGGTGCCGGTGGTGGGGTCTGTGCAGGAGTCCGATCCAGACGCGCTCATGGAAGCAGTTTGATCCAGGATGACCGCAATATTGGCCGGGGCACCGGGAGCGCCTTTCCAGGCCGCCGTCGAAGTGGCGGTGATCGGCACGCCACCGGTGCCGAAGATCGCTGCGAAGTTGGTGGGAATGGTGACTGTCTGGCTCACTTGAATCGCATTGAAGGTGGACGTGCCATCGCATGGTTCGCCGAGGTTCTTGAGTAGGGTGAGGCACTCGACCTTGGGGTATCCGGAAACCATGGTCACGCCGGAGAGATTCACGTACACATTTTTGTCGCCGCTCAGTGAGCTGTAGGTGCTTGCCTCGGCAATTGCCGGGGCACTGGTTGGCAGATCGTAGGCTCCAGCCAGCGCGGCGGCGTCGGTGGACGCCTGCAACTGGTGATAGGCGATGAACACTCGGCCAATGTCCACCGTAATCGCGGCTACGCCCATCAAGGACAACATCATGAATGCGACCATTGGCAGTATCTGCCCGCGTTCTCTGTTGCGCCGCTTTTCCTTCGCGGGGCGAACGCGACAACCGTTCCAGAGGGAACGCGCTGCTTGTTTGTTCATTGGATGATCTCCGTAATTTGCGACGTAAGGGCGCAGCTGGGCAAATAATCACCCACAAAACTCAGCAGGCTGCAGGGATATTTCACGGTGAGTTGGGCGTTGGCGTTTGGGAGCATGGCTGCTGCGGCAGCGGAACACGTGGTCCCGGTGTAAGTTGTTCCGGTGGCAATGGTTGGGCCAATCACGAGCTTGAAGGTCAAACCGGACGCAACCAGGGACGGCGACACCTGTGTGAAGGAGGTGTAGACCAAATTGCAAGGGTCCGCGGCGGGCGTGGTAGACCGGCTCGCCGCGAGGTATTGGCCGGAGAGACTGGTGGCGTTGGTCAACTCAAGACTGTTGTTGATATAGGCGCCCATGGACAGCAGGAAAGTAAGAATGGTCATTGCCACCGGCAACACGAAAGCAAACTCCGCGAGGGAACTGCCGTTTTGATCAGCTAGCCATCGCAGGAAGCGAGGGTAGGATGCGGAACTCCGGCGCTGGGCGAAGGGGTTTGCGGGCGATTTCGCGAAGGCGCGGCGGAGGCTCATTGCACGATCTCCGTGAGCGATGCCGACATGGCGCATGTGGCCTGTGGAACCAGGTTGCCAAGGTAGTCGAAGAGAGTGCACGGGTAAGTGACAGTGACGGTGACCGGCTGACCTTCTACCAAATACGAGGCAGGACCCGAGCTGTAGCTGGCACTGCTGCAAGTGGAGCCTGACTCCGCGTTTCCATTCAGCGAATACGTGAACTCGTCGGAGGTCAGGTTGAGGAGCGGCGCTGCATTGGTGACGGCGGTATAGGTCAAATTGCAGGGATCGAGAGTATTACCGCCGTTGACGGAAAGATACATCGCGCCGACATTGACGGCATCCGTGAGTTGGATGTATTGCTGAAGAAAATTTCCAACTGAGAATATACCGGTCACCAGAAGCAGCAGAGCTGGAAGCGTCAATGCCATTTCAAACAAGGCCTGACCCTGGTCGTCGGCAGCGGCGAAGCGGCCACGCCGCAGCCGCCGCAGGGGCGGGGTCGCGGTCCGCAAATTCTCGGGCGCCAACTCGCGCTTCATTCCTAGCATATCTACCACCGGATTTGAATAATCGTTGCACCCCCCTGGTGGCCTGTCAAGATTAGATGAGTGGAATCTTAACAAATTCCTTCAAGCTGTGGATTCGTCAATGTTTATGCACTATTTCGAGTACCGAAGTCCGCGCAGGAGCGTTACTAAAGGCGTTCTAAGATGATTGAGAAATGCCACCAAAGTGTTGCTTGGCATAGAGTCGGGAATCGAGGCAGTTGCGGATTCGTCTGCGCGGGGAAGTTGCCGAGGTCATCGCTTGGGTGGCCGCCCGATGCGTTCGACGCGGGCGGTTCCGTTTTCCGACTGGAAGCCTTCCAGAAACTTCTCCAAGGTGCGTTTGTCGACGCCTTCTTCGAGGAGGTTCTGGCCGCGTCTGTGGTTGCTGGCATCGGGCAGGACAAATTGGAGGCCTACGCCATCCTCACCCCAGCGCACAGCTTTGGATTGGACCGCGATCGAACGATCCGGACTGTCGGGGGGTTCATTCCTTTTTTGCAGCGTCATCATCACCAGAGTGCCGGGGTACCAGCGCTCCTCGGTCACCAGATATAAGCCGGTGGAGCTGATGTCTCGTATGCCGTGCTCCACTGGAGCCCCTCCGGTCCAAAAAAACGCGGCCAGCCGAGGGGCAGATTTCCTGCTCGCCCTGCGCCGCTCACTGGAGAAGATTTTCCCCAAAAGATTTTGCCAAAATGCCATAGTTTTCGCCCCGATTCCCTGTGGGATTACTTTGCCTTACGAGTGAAAGTTGGACTATTCACCTGCAAGCGCTGCTCCATCTCCTCGGCAACGCAGATGACCAGTTGGTCTCCAGGCTGGGTTTGCGAAGAGTAGATGGTGTGGGTCGGCAGTTCCAATACGCTTGCTGCTTGAGTTATCCAGGGAGAAATGCGAAACGTCGGAAAGGACTCGACGACATGGATGACGTGGTAGTGTTCGTCGAGATAGACCAGATCGATTGGGAACAATACCCCTACGGTATGGATGCCCCTGGAGGGAATGATCCACAACCCCTCGTCCAGTTCCAGAGTGAGTTTTCCAATCAGACCTTTCAGGCGCATCAAGGTGGTATCCGCCGCAGCTACACCTAAGCTGAGGAAGGATTCCCTCGTCTGATTGTAAACGCAGTACTTTTGTTTTTGCATCGCGCCATTCGCCCCTCGACGGATCGCCGGCTGACGGGTCTTTGTTTCGACTCCGGCAGCCGGTCCCATCCGCTTGGTTGGAAATGCCTTTCTTTGAATTGCATGGCTCTCATGCTGCTAAGAGACTTATGAACCGGGGGAGGCCACTTGAGTCTGTAGCCAAGGACGTAGGTCGCTTCGGAGAAGTCACGTTCCGAATTGAGGAGCGAGGACGAAAGTAGCTCGCCTTTTCGGCGTCCGACTCCGCTTTCACATTCAGGTATGGCAAGAGGAGCCGGAATGCAGTTCGACCCCTCTTTGCCTCATGGGCACTCGAAGCTACTTGACCCGCGTGCGACGGCGCTGGATCAGTACGATCAGCACAATCACGAAAAGTACACCGGCTACTACCCGGACAATCGTGGTTGAGTCCATGTCAATTCTCCCTTCTTTGGATTATTTAAGTAAAACCTTGAACGAATCCGACATGGTGATCATTGCCGGGCCGAGCACGACCAGAAAGAGGGAAGGAAAGATGAATAAGACCAGCGGAAAGACCAGTTTCACGGTCATCTTCGCCGCCATCTCCTCACATTTCTGAATGCGCTGGGTTCTCAGCGTGTCGGAATGCGTTCGCAATGTCTTGGCTATACTGGTGCCGAATTGCTCCGATTGCACCAAGACGGAAACCAGATTTCGGATGCTGTCGACGTCGGTCCGTTCTGCCATATGCTTCCAGCAGTCGGCTCGCGGGCGTCCGGCCCGTTGTTCCAACACCACAATGTTCAATTCATCGCAAATCGCCGGTTGAGCCTGCATCAGCTCCTCCGTCGTGCGCTTGGTCGCCTGGTCCAGACTCAATCCAGCTTCAATGCAAATGACCAGCAGATCCAGCACATCCGGCAGTCCGCGCCGAATCCTGTTTTGCCGAGCTTTGATGCGATTGCTCAGCCAAAAATCCGGCGCCAAATACCCAATACCGAGAGCCGCCACGTAAATCACGAATCCGCTGGCTCCGGCGAAGAAGACGGCGGCGCAGAGCAGGGCTGGGACCAGCGCCTTGGCCCCATAAAAAGCCTTCATGGAGGAGTCAGACCGATAGCCGGCGCGAATCAGCCGCTGCTGCACAACGCCGGTCTCCGCTTCACTCTTGGGGATGACTTTTTCCAGATGTTCGACGACGCCGCTGAGAGTGAAGCCGGACTGCTGGATGGTGCCAATCAAAGTCTTCGACTGCTTTTCCTCCGGCGAGATAACTGCCGAGAGCCGCTGCACCATCTGCTCCCGGTAAAACAGGATGACGCCTCCGCTGGCAATGAGCAGGAAGATAACCAAAAATGCAAATAAGACTAATCCCATGGTTCCTCCTCAAACATCCATGTTCACAATTTGCCGGATGATCAGGCCGCCCACAATCGTCATGCCGCCGGAGATGTACAGCAGCTTGATCCCGAGTTCCCGCGTCCAGAGCAAGCTCATGGTCTTGGGATTGATCGTGTAGAGCAAAACGCCAAGCACCAGGGGCAACAAGGACAAAATCAATCCAGTCAACCGTCCCTGGGCCGTGTGGGTCATAATTTGCCGCTTAAGCCGGAAGCGTTCGCGGATAACGGTCGCGGTCTTTTCGAGAACCTCGGCGAGATTGCCGCCGCTCTCTTTCTGGATCAGGATAGCGGTGACGACAATTTTCAAATCCTGCATTGGAACCCGAGTGATCAGGTTTTCCATCGCAGTTCGCAACTCGAGCCCATAGTTCTGCTCGTCGTAGCAGATGCGGAATTCGGTTGAAACCGGATCGGGACATTCGCGTGAAACCAGACTGAGCGCCGAATTGAGACTATGGCCTACGCGCAGCGCGCTGACCATGAGGTCGAGGGCATCCGGCAGTAGGGTCTCAAACTTCTTGAAACGCCCCGAGCGCTTGAAGAGCACGTAGCCGAAGGGTAAGGCTCCGGTTCCCAGACCGAGCAGAACGGAGATGACGGTGTTATCCGTCTTCATGTGAATCAACCAGGAAGGAATTGCAAAGGCGATTGCGCACATCAGGATCAAGCCGCCGGCGGTCCACTTGAGACTCGATTGATAGAGCAGGAGCCGCAGCCTCGGGGCCAGTTCGATCTTCAACAGCATCCGGTTGATCCACGGAATTGCGCTCAACAGCTCCTGTTTGCGCAAATCCACGACCTGGTCGGATTGATTCGTCCAACTGGTAGCCAGAGCCGAATCCAATGTCGCCAGCACTTTCTTGGTCTGCTGACTGGCGCCGGTGCCACCGGCGATCAGTAGCAACGCCACCACGGCAAATGCCCCCGCGAACACGATAATGACAATGATGTTCATCGTTCTTCGCTCCCTGCTTCCAGAACTTGCTTCAATTCACTTCGGTGACGTTTTCAAACAGGCTGGGCGGCAGGAAAATTCCGGCAACGCGCAGCCGTTCGAGAAATTTGGGGCGGATATGGGTAGGCTGGAACGATCCGATCACCTTGCCGTCGGGCCCGATGCCTTTTTTTGTGAAGGTGAAGATGTCCTGCATGGAGATGAAGTTTTCTTCCATGCCGGTAATCTCTGAAACGCCGACCACCTTGCGGGTGCCGTCGCTCATGCGCGAGACCTGCACCACAATGGAGATGGCGGCCGCAATCTGCTGCCGCACGGTCTTTTCCGGTAGATTGAGGTTGCTCATCGCTACCATGGATTCCAGGCGGGTCATGGCGTCACGCGTCGTATTGGCGTGGATGGTGGCCATGGAGCCCTCGTGGCCGGTGTTCATGGCCTGCAGCATGTCGAAAGCTTCTTCGCCGCGAACCTCGCCGAGGATGATGCGGTCGGGGCGCATACGCAGGCAGTTGATCAACAGTTGCCGTTGGCGGATCGCGCCTTGGCCTTCCACGTTGGGAGGGCGAGTTTCGAGGCGCACCAGATTCTCCTGCGCCAGTTGCAGTTCGGCTGCGTCTTCAATGGTGATAATGCGTTCGCTTTGAGGGATGTAGCGAGAAAGGATGTTCAGAAATGTCGTTTTGCCGGCGCCGGTGCCGCCGGAGATCAGGATGGTGATGCGCGCCCGGACTGCGGCGGCGAGGACTTCCATCATCTCCGCGGAGATGCTCTTGAGGGCAACCAGCTGATTCGAAGCGATCGGGCCGGTGCCGAAGCGGCGGATGGACATCGAAGGGCCATCGAGGGCGAGCGGCGGAATGATGGCGTTGACGCGCGATCCGTCGGGAAGGCGGGCATCGACCATCGGCGAAGACTCGTCCACGCGCCGGCCCACGCGCGACACGATGCGGTCGATAATCTGCAGCAGATGGCGGTCGTCGCGGAAACTGGTATCGACCTTGCGCAGGATGCCGCCTTTTTCGACGAACACGCTGTCTTTACCGTTAATCAGGATGTCGGAGATCTTCGGGTCTTTGAGAAGCGCTTCGAGCGGCCCCAGGCCGAAGACCTCGTCCAGCAGGTCGGACTGCACCTTTTCCTGCTCTTCAAAGCTGAGAGGCACCTTCTGCTCGGCAATGATGTCGTTGATCAGGCCGGCCACCGCCTGACGCGCCTGATTGGAATTGACGCGCGAGAGCTTCTCCAGATCCAGTCTGGAGATCAGGATCCGATGAATATCCGCTTTAAATCCGTCCAAGTTCAACTGTTCCACGCTATACCGTCCGTCCCGTCCATCCGTTGTGCGTCTTTAACCGAAAATTCCGAATTTCTTTTTCTTGACTTCCGCTTCGGGCAATCCCGCCGCAGTTCTGGCCATCTGTTTGATTACGCGCGAGATCGGTGAGTCCTCGAGCGAGAGCGCCGTGGCCGTGTTCTGAGTCCGACGCGCAGTCGCATAATCGTTCGGGACTCGCCACGCCGCCGGTCGGGTCAGCGCTTTGGTGATGTGCTCCTCGTCGACGCCCAGGGAACGCGGCGTATACCGGTTGAGCACAATCTCCAGCTTGTTTGCGGTCTTGGTAAAGAACTCCGAGACGAGCCGGTTGGAGTTGCGCAACTCGGGAATGCTTACCTGAGTGACCAGGTAAATCGAAGCGGCCTGATCGAAGAGCGAAGACTCCGCCAGATCCAGCCGCGTGCCGCAATCGACGACGACAAAGTCGAAATCCTGCCGTGCGACCGCCAACAGCTTGTCGATATCGTCGCTGGTCGACTGGATCGGTACGAATTTACCCGGCGCGGCCAGAATCGACAATCCAGAGCTGTGCTTGGTCAACAGCCGGGAGAGAAAGTTCGAATCCAGCCGGCTGGCGTTTTGCAGCGCATTGACCGTCGAGTACTGAGCGGTAATGCCCAGGTCGAGGGCAGCGTCGCCGAGTGGCAGATGCAGGTCGATGAGCAGCGTGTTCAGGCCGGACTCAACCGCCAGCGAAACCGCGAAGTTGCAGGCCAGCGTGGTCACACCCG
>Ga0116231_10010692_pt1 | contig 14568 bp, 19 predicted proteins | sample S1TSphgellanicum_2_FD_89695 | JGI IMG/M metagenome (GOLD analysis project Ga0116231, IMG submission 89695) | Host-associated microbial communities from peat moss isolated from Minnesota, USA - S1T2_Fd - Sphagnum magellanicum MG | ecosystem: Host-associated > Plants > Peat moss > Unclassified...
GAAAAAATAAATAAATATTTTAAATATAATTTTAATTTTTTTTTTTTTTTTAATTTTTTAATTGGAAAAAATATTTTTAATTTTTTTTTTTTTTGAGGGAAATTATTTGTTACATTTTTTGGATGATTTTTTCCCCCAAAAAACAGGGAATATGTAACTTTATTTCTTGGGCATTTTCGCCAAATTTTACCCCCAAAAAAGAAGGTTGGCAAAATCCACAAAGAGAAGAGGAAAATTCCTCCTAAGACCGACCCCACCCAATCCGAATATATAGCCCCACGTCACCCATGACCTCCGTAGAATCGCCAACAATTGCCACGCGAAACATCCCTTCTCATTTCCCCTTCCTTCCTCCGTACAGAGACTTCCGCTGCCCGTCCCAAAAAAAAAGAAAAAAGAAAAAAAAAAGCCCTTTTAGATTTTAAAAATTATCATCACGGTACTCGACCCTGCTCTACCCTACCCTAAAAAACAAGTAACGGGCAGCTAGTAGCAGGTTCGTGGATGAAAACTAGGCTAAGAGAAGGTACATGGATGAAAAGAGGCTATGTGAGAGGCGAGACTTTTTCCTGTAACTGGACTGCTCTCGCTTTGTTACGTAGTCCAAAGACAACTTCATGGATGAAAAAAGCTAAGATCAGGAAGGTAAATGGATGAAAAAAATATATTTTGTGTGTGTGAGTGTTAGGTTATCATCCATGGTGAGGGTAAGTGGACAGACTTTTGGGCTTCCGCCGCACTTACCTACCTACCAGGCAAAAAAACTCGTGGGAGTCCCACGATTCTCGGTTCACAGGCAGGGCAGGGCAGTGCAGTGCAGTGCAGCGGCGACAGTTTTCTTTCGCCTTCTGTCGTTGCGGATTTGTTCGCGCATTCCACGGAGATGGAGAGACGAGAATCAAAATCGTCAAACATTTGGTTACTAATCGCTGCTGATCAAAAGATAGATCGCTCATCAAATTTTGGGTTTGACTAGTAATAATAATAAGAAGAAGAAGAAGAAGAAGAATAAGAAGAAATGTGTCTGGAATTTGCAGGAAATCCTTGCAACTCGTCGTCTTCATCAATTTTGTGTTTTCTGGTTTTGTGTTTTTTGTTTGGGTCTTGAAAAGAAAAGAGGGATTTTGCTTTTTCTTCGGGGTTATGACACATCGTCGCAGCAAAGCTCACCGCTGTGGTTTTTTTCCTTTTCTGTCGTTCGTGCTCCCTACTGTCTGTCTGTCTGTCCGTCCGTCCTTCCGTCCGTCAGTCCGTCCTTCCGTTGTGGAGAAAGAAGACGTTGCGTCGTTTTTCTCTCAAGGTGGGATATGAATAAAATGGTATTTGAGGTTTACCTAAAACCCTAAATCTGCTGCAAGGAGAAGAAGAAAAAGGAGAAGAGGAAGAAGAAGAAGAAGAAATAGCAGTATCAGAACCGTGACGATCATCGTGATAATGATGGGGCTGGTTGGAATGTGATTTTCTGGAGGATTTGTGTATGGTGAACAACCTACTGTGAGTCCTAAGATTCGTTGAATTTGGGATTTGTTGATGTTGCTGTGGTGATCAGGGCGATGTGTTTTCTCTTGTTGAAGTAAGAGAAGTTGAGGAGTTTTTAGGGGAGAGGGAAAAATAGTGTGCGTGAGAGAGAGAGAGAGAGAGAGAGAGAGAGAGAGAGATCATCATGGGGTCACGGCTTCTTGGCATCCCGCGGAGAAGGACTCGGCAAGTGGCTCGTGTTGTGGTGGAGGAGTTTCCGGGTTCGTATTTGTTGTGGAGGCCGTACTTGAGATTGCAAGAGAGTAGTAATAAGGGTTTGCCAATTTTGGTCGACAGGGTTTTGAGTCATGATAGAGACGGAGAGGAAGAAGAAGAAGACGAGGAAAGGAGAAGGAGAAGAAGAAACGTCAGCAGCAGCAGCAGCAGCAGCAGCAGCAACAGCAGAATCAAGGATGGAAGAATTACGCCGCTCGGGACCAAGTTATTGCCTTTTGCAGCGTTGGGAGGAGAGACGGGGATTCCTGCCGAGAACTTTGTTTATCTGGCACGGGGATTCCAGGAGGGGAGATGGATGGCGACTTACAGCCGGATCAAAGAGGAGGCAGCCAGGCTTGGCAATGCCGCCACTGCCGTGGCTTACGACGAGGATGAGGATGAGAAGATGAAGAAGACCAAGGAGAAGGAGAAGGATGTGTCACCAGAGGATTGTGATGAGGCGGTGGAAGGGTTGAGCTCGGCTAAGGCCAAGGCGAGACAGGCACAGGAGCCTTCAAAGAAGAGTGATGGATGGCTGATCAAGATCCGGAATGTTTTCTTTGGTATTGGGCCAGCCTTGCGAGCCATTGCAGCAATGAGTAGGTGGGCTTTTTCGCATTCTCTTTTTTATTTTGAAGTTTATTGCTATCTACTGATATGCCTTATGAAATTCACAGTAATTCTGTGAGCATGGCTTCTGTCGTGAAGGCAAAGGCTTGAGGTTGGAGAAGGTTCTTTATGGGCCAGAAATGTCTGCTGTGGTGTGGTCATGGTCATAAGAGGACCAACATTGAATCCTTGTGGATTCTTCTTCTGCTGGTCTTGCAATTACTAGTAGAGTAGTATTCAGCAACTGTAGTATTATGCAGGTATCACTGGCGTTTGGTCTGGTCTGCATACGGGCCAATGAGTTGTGGGCTGAAATTTCATAAACTGGGGTGGCAGACAAGACTGGGCAAACAAGATCGCTGGATGGAGGAAAGCATTTTGGGTGGAGTTGCAGCACTATTGGGCAGGCACAAAACTTCTGTGGGCAGATGTGAAAATTTCATCACGTCTTTTGCTGAAATTGGCAAGTGGGAAGAGTCTTTCCCGGCGAGAGAGGCAGCAGCTAACTCGCACTACAGCCGACATTTTCCGCCTTGTTCCTTTTGCAGTGTTCATCATTGTTCCTTTCATGGAATTTTTGCTGCCTTTTGCACTGAGATTGTTCCCCAATATGTTACCATCCACATTTCAAGACAAAATGAAGGAGCAGGTACACTCACTCATTTCTTCGACACAATTGTTGGACCTTCACACAGTATAAACTTCATGTCATGTATGCAAATATAGTTGTAATCACATCCAAGCATATTATTGGGTCACTTTTGCAACACATGTTTGCACAAGATTCCTGTTGTAATCCATCTGCCCATAACCAGTCTTAATCTTCTCATGTAAGGACTATGATTTATACTTGGGCTTTTTTTATTCCAGGAGGAACTGAAGAAGCGATTGAATGCAAGGATACAATATGCCAAGTTCTTACAAGACACAGTTGGTGAGATGGCAAAAGAGCTCAAAACATCAAAGCGCTCTGATCTTCGTCGAACTGCAGATGATCTGGATGGTTTCATGCAGAAGGTTTCCCACGGCCTTTCCACTTCCCACCTACAGCATGTTCTCTGGTTTCTGGCATGCTTGTCTGCAAACTCTAGGTATCAAAGAAGATGATTTGTTCTTTGGGTAGAATCCCCCTTCTATGGCTGGAAGGGCAGGATTAAGCTTCTCTATGGTCAAACTTCCTCATGCAATTTGGAGTGTAAATTTGAGTTGTCAACATATGCAGCACTGTACTATTTATATAGTAACAGTAACAGTTGCAACATCTTAGCTATTCAAATAGTGGTACAGTCAGAGTTCATTTACGTTCTGGTGGATGGTCAGGTACGAACAGGAGGAAAAGTGCAGAACGATGATATATTAGCATTTGCTAAGCTCTTCAACGATGAATTGACTCTTGACAATATCAGCAGGTGCATATGTGCCCCACCCTCTGTACTGGGTCAGGGTATGTTGAGAGCTATCAGGTCACATCGTAATTGTAGTTTTCCTACAGTAGATAGGTCCATCAACCTGAGTCAGTTTTGAATATCATCACTAGGTTTGCAATTCTTAACTTGTTGTAGGGTAGATTACCCAACCATGTTGATCATTTAACAGGGATTTCATTAACCTATCTTTTTGACATGGCTGCACTTTCTGGGACATCTGGGGAAACATCCATAAAGATGTTTATATCCTGCCATTTGACTGTCAAAATTGTTATCAACATTATCATTTGCCAATGAGGTCACCTTTTCATACTTGGGAGTTTTGTGACAGGCTCTGAGAGGCTGTCTCAGTAAGAGTATAAATGTACCTTTGTCTATTCTCAGATTTATATCATTGATGTGGTATGTGAAACTGCAGGCCAAGGTTGGTGAGTATGTGCAAGTTAATGAATATTCAGCCCTACGGCACTGATGCCTATTTACGATACAGTCTCCGCAACAAGTTGTCATGGTACTCATCTTAACTTTGCTTATGGTCAGAGCTAGTCTCACCAGCTTTGCAGTTGACTTCATTTTACAGCTAACTTCTAGGTCTGTAGCACAGCCAAGCAGTTTTTGCACTGCAATGTTTTGTCAGTTCCTATGGAAGTCAAACAGAGCCCCATGAACTGGCCGACTAGCTGCACTATTTGTTAAGTGCTCTGCTTTTCATGATTGAATGATCTAAGTGGATGGTACAAATGTCCTGAATTAATGAAAGAAATAGTGTCTGGGTGAAAGGACAAGCTCTTGATACTGGGCTGGGAGGAGCAGGATTAAGCAAGATGACACGATGATCCAGAGTGAGGGTCTGGATACTCTCTCAGAGCCAGAGCTCCGGGCAGCTTGCAGGGAGCGGGGAATGCTGGGCTTGAGGTCTGTGGAGGAAATGCGACAGCAGGTACCTTTTGCCAGTGCATCTTCTGCTGATTCTGTCCATTTATGTTTGGGGCTGAGCTTCTGATTGTGGAATCTGTTGTATATCGCAATGATTTCTGGATGGCCATGTTTTTGAAACTTTATTCTCTAAGCTTATTCTTGTTTAGTGCATAGATGACTCATGTTGATGTGTGTGGGAATCAATGTAGCTGCGGGATTGGTTGGATTTGTCTCTGAACCACTCTGTTCCTTCCTCTCTCCTTATTTTGTCAAGGTACAGAATGAAATCTCTTGCACTGTACATGATTTGTAATTTGCAATGTCTGTACTACCCAGAGACAGTGCAGGTCAATTCCAATCCTCAAAACCTCTTCAAGCACTGGCACAGCATTTTCCCAATTATTGTTTTGTTTGATGAGGTTGGAGCAGTCCAATTTGTTGGTAAAGGTAGACATTGATGAATGGATGATGTCCTGCAGAGCTTTCCTGGTAGCAGGCAGAATGAAGCCAGAAGAAGCCGTGCAAGCCACATTGTCATCACTGCCAGATGAAGTCATTGACTCTGTTGGTGTCACAGCGCTTGGAAGTGAAGATTCACTTGCAGAGCGCAGGCGCAAGCTGGAGTTTTTGCAGCAACAGGAGGCACTCATTAAGGTCTTGTTACTTTCTCCAACAATGAAATCACTGTCTTGATTATTTTCTAGCTGAGGGACATTGTTAATGCATTAATACATTGTTAATTCATGTACAAGGTTTCTGAACTAACACCAAGGCATGGATTCTTGGCATACTCATGAAGTATTCTGAGCAGGCTATAAGTCATAGAATCACTTGCAAGCAAGCTATCATATGAGAATCATACTCCCCCCCTTGTACTTGTGAATGGTCTATTTTGCACAGGAAGAGGCAAAGAAGGCCCTAGTGGATCAGGAGGAGAAGGGCACAACTGTGGAGGATGGAAGTGATGAAAAGGATCGTGCACTTCGTGATAAGATGCTTGCAACTGCACGTGAAGCACAACACTTGGCTCAAACCAAAACCCTTGTTAAAAGGGACGAGCTCTGTAAACTCAGCGCTGCCCTTGCTGTGCTGGCATCAGCATCAGTGAGTCCATTTCTCTCATTGTTTGACCTTTCGCATACTTTGAGGTGGTTCTTTTTAGGAAAGAACTGTAACCTTTGTATGGACCCACTTACAATGTTCTCAGATACAGTCCAAATGCATTTTGCATGTTCTCTTTGAAATATCCAATCTAGGTTGTAGGGGTAGTTACATGTGGTTCGTGTGTAAGGGAGAGTGAGTAAACCTCACATCTCATTTACACCACCAACTCCTCACTTTTTTCACTCCCAGTCTGTTGTGGCCTTAGTGATATTCATGATGTTACTTGTACAATTATCAGTACGGTGATTTCCCATTTTTGCTTTTGACCAGTCTGTTAGCAAGGAGCGAGGAGAATTTCTCAGGCTTGTGAAGAATGAGGTGATTCAAACACTCTCTATATGTTTACCGTTGCCTACTCTTTCTACTATGAGATTAGTGGTTGGCTCCTGTTGGGTACAGTTTGGATACAATGACCAAAATTGTCATGCTGCCTATCTTCACAATTCTATGCAACTAAGGAGAATATCCTCAGTCGGTTAGGCTGTTATTTTAGTCATGGTATGAGTGTACACCTTGGTCTGTGTCTCTTTGAGCTGTTAACCAGATCTCCTTTACATTTTTTCTCTTTGTTGCTTCATTGCTTCCCGGTAGAGTGATTTTATTTTTATGGCATAATCACCCTCCTTAAGTCAGAGGTTTCAGCTGACCCTTTTTGCCAATTCACTCTGCAGATTCAACTCTACAACAGCATGATTGAAAAGGAGGGGACAGATGGTGCAGAGGAGGCTCGTAATGCTTTCTACCACTCTTCCCGTGAAGCAGTGAAGGAACATGAGGAGCAATTGCCTGCAGATCGTATCTCGTCTGCCCTGATTGAGAGGGTGTGTACTTGCTGGATGGCCACATAATTGTTTCATTTGAGTTTTGTGACAGTTCTGTAAAATGTTAATACAAGGAAATCAGAACTTATTCATTCTTTTATTGAGTCAGGATGTTTACAATTCCTTCCTTGGGGATGTTCCAACTGCTGCAAAGCACTTATAGGTGTTGAGTGATATAGAAGTGTAAAACATGATCTCAAAGAATGCAAAAGTTTCAGACCTTGTTCTGGGCAATGAATTGCAAAATTATATCAGGAGATAGCTGTTTATATGGCAACATCCCTACAGTAGGAAGGATGGTGATTTCAGTGTTGCATCACTGTAATGTACAAATATGCTATAACTCATTGGGATTTGGATCATACAGGTGGATGCAATGCTACATAAGCTGGAAAAGGAGCTTGATGATGTAGACATCAAGATTGGTGATCGTTGGAGGATACTTGACAGGTATGTCATTTCAAACTATTGGAACCATTGTAAACAGTGGAAAGCCAGGAGTAACCAAGGACACATGATAGCCCTGTAATGCATGACCACTTTTATGGTCAGTTTGGAAAGAGAATGTTAAACCCTAGAGCATCCAAGAAGTGGTTGATGAGATCACTTTACAGACCAGATATTACATGGCTGAAGATGATGTTAGGTGTCCACTTCATGCTAGCAGGTTTTGTTTCACTTCTGAATACAAACAGCTCCATGACTGTAGCTGGGATCATGTTTGTGTTTGATGTTAGGGACTATGACGGAAAGGTGACAGCTGAAGAGGTTGCAGCAGCAGCTATGTTTCTCAAAGACAGTCTTGATAAGGAGTCAGTGCATGAGCTAATTAGTAATCTTGCTAAAGATCCAGGTAAATATCCCCACAATTAGTACCCTGTTAGTTTGTCAATGGTTTGATGAAATTTACTGACAGAAAGGGAACAATATACTTTGTCACAAGCCTGAATCAGTTCCTAGTCCTAGTATAGAATTGTACAGTTACCCACAGATCTGAACCACAAGCTGATGCTGTCAACAAGATTTGAAGCATTTGAATTGTTGACTCTGGTTTATCTGTTACAGAGTTTCATAATTGTAGATGCAGACTTGTAGTGTAGTTGTGAGAAGAAATGCTGTTTTGAGTATGTAGTGTAACAATCTCCAATTGGGCTGCCTAGTGTGAGTATGCTATTTGGTGACCATCAAAATCATTTTGAGACATCTTGTTATGTCTCAAATGGGTGCCAAAAGGTGGAATGCTGTGTCTGACTGATGTATAATGCATAAATGTGGTGTTGACAGATGGCAAAATTTTAGTTGAGGACATAGTGAGGTTGGGGACAGCAGCAGATGTGGAAGGTGATCTCCAGAGTGTCAGCAAAACTCAAAAGCAGCAACAAACTGGATTGTAGAGTATTACTCATTTCCTTCTGCTCAATTAAACACTGATCACTTGTATAGTCTGATGGAAGTGAGGAGCTTTCTTATCAAGTTGAGACATAAAATTGTCTATGTATGTAGGGAGGTATGCACACATTGATACTACAAACCATCTTTGATATGCCCAGCAAGAAAATGATCCTGAGTTCAACTGAAGCTATTCAGAAGCAAAAACTGAAACCTATTAGAGAGGCATCAAAGCATTTGTCAACTAGGTGGGGATGGATGAATGAGAGCTGGTTCATCCCTCTTCCTTCTAGTGAGTTAACAGTGGGGAATGCTATTATATTTTTGCATAGAGGGTGTGTTATTGCACAAAGTTTCAAATACCCATTACTTCTTGTTCAACAGTGGCCTGGCTGTGTAATCTGCCTCAATAAAAAAGTGCTAAGTCATAAGCAGTGTCCATGAGGTATGTGCACTTGTCACACATTCTTGAATTGTGGTTCAGATCTGTAGGTAGGTGTGCTGCTGGAATGGTTTGTACAATGACAAGTAGAGGGAATCAAAGACAGAAACACTGCATGTCATGTTTTCTAAGGTGTTTTAGCAGGGCCATGTAGTCTGGACAGTATAGACCAGATTGAGAGGGTCAAGTAAAAAGACTTAAGAAGCCATCAAGAACAGTTTTGCAATGGTACCATTTACTGTGCTACATTATCTTTCATGCTGCCAAGAATTCCCCATTCTGCCTGCTCCCTTGTTTAGTTTGAGAAAGAGAGTCTCATGGGTACATCTTTCTTGTGTGACCTTCCTACAACATTCTAATTGTGGAGGAGATCATACAGCCCAAACATTACCCAATGTACTGAGTTCTTGTTTCAAGACCAGCAGTAACAGGATTAACTCAATGATGCTTAGATAGCTAAAGAAAAAAGAAGAAATACAAGTTTGCAAGTGCCCCAAATAAAATGCAGTACCCAGAAAACAAAACATCCATTAATGTGAAAACCCAAGCACCTTCAACAAGGAATCTGAAACCATGAGGGCATTTGATATAAGGCAGAATGCTTTGGTACTTAATAAAAAGGGTGAAGACATGTCCATCTATTTGGATCCAAGAAACTCCTTTTTTCATAAGAGTGTCAACAGTTGAGCTTTGGTTAAAGCTCACAATTCCTTTGATTGTGGTAATCCAAGGAATGGATAGGTCTTGAAATCCCATCCTTTCAACAATCTTACCCAATAAATTATGTCAGGTAAAGCTACACCTGGCTACATCACCACCCAAGTTTTGAAGGGAAACATCACTTGCAAAGTCCGCAATAATATTTTTTCTGCTTGTAATCACAACATAATGAACAAATATGAGGGTGAACTATTTCCCTTTCAACTTGCAGTATGCGTACAAACCTGACCCGACAAATCCTAAAAGCTGCCCTAGCACATTGAGCTGCAACCCACCAACCCACCACATGTTAATACACTGTAAGCTAATATTAGACTACAATGTGTTCATAAAACAGCAGACGGCACACTGTAGTCCAACAGAACAAAAGAACCATGCCTACACCTTTGCACGTGTGAAACGTTGACCATGTTAACCACAGGAACAAAATCTTTACAAAAAAGAAACATCTGAGATAATTTATGCAAAGCTACAGGAAGGATAGAGAAAATTAATTTGTACCCAATCAAATGGAAGGCCTCCAAACCAAATCCATCCGAACAAAACGGTACCCAAATCCTGGCAACCCTCATGCAAACCTCTGACATTGTTAGCTGACCAAAATATAACAGAGCATGACAGAAAGTGTTCCATGGACTCAGTTTGAGGGGATTAGATTTTACTGACCTGCCTCAGGGCTGAATCAATCCCCCATGTTAGGTTACTTTATCTAGTGTCCTTTTTCTCATATTTACAACCACTGGACACTCATGTGCAGCTCTGTAATGATGCAAAGAGAAGGAAATTTTACCTTGAGATTGCCACACATTGTCTGAGTAAGAGCCGAATTGAGGGTTGTGTTGAGAAAGATGGTGTAGTTAAGACAAAATGCAAGCATACATGATAAGGCCATCACTACCTGCACCGGCATCACCCATTGTTTCCTTTCAATGCTTACACTGTTTACACACTCTGCCAATCAAAGACTCAACAGAAGTTTCAAGAATAGTTCCTCAGCAATTCTGATCACGATTTGTCATAGATGACCCATGCCCTCACCCCTAAACCCTGTCATAAGGCCCCTTTGTCCATGTAAGAGCATAGTTTTAAGTGAAGCTTGGAGGCCACCAGAATGCTTGAACAGATGTGACTTTGACACACATGGGGTGCTTTATGCATCAAAATTGGCCACTGGTTAGAACCTGACTGTTGCAAAGAGACTCTACATCTAAGACCAGGTCAAAACAAAAACCCCTTCATAAGGCGGTAGATAATGTGTCATTTGCAACTATGGAAATGAATGCACATAAACATATAGTACCTGGAAGCCCAGGACATGAATGGATTCAAAGTTAAGGGCCATCTTAAGTTCACCACTCAACAGGATCCAAAGAATCAAAATTGGTCCACAAATGAGGCCTGCAAATACATCCAGACAATTTTTTTTAAAAGCTTACCTTTCTGCTCCAGCTGCAATCAGAATGGCAAGAAACAAAACTCAAAATTTGCAAGTGCATACTAACTGTTTCTGGTAAGCTAGGGTTGGACCCACAAGACCATCTACTGCACATGTTGTTATGCACAATAAGCTTGGAACCTATCTTGACCCAGTCCAGACCATCTCAAACATCCACAAGGTCATGCAATGATTAGATAATTCAGATACTATGGTCTCATACCATTACACCACATGAGGCCAAAGCTATTGAGTCCTGTTGTCTTGCCTGGCAAGAGAAAACCACAAAATCAAACCCTGCACTTTCTCATCCCCACTTTACAATACACCATTGATTAAGTAATATAAAACTGCTGACAGCATACATTTAAGATCACAACCATTTGTACCCAAAGTCTGCATCCCACAAGCACAAAGTACAGTACAGCCACATCTACACTTCATTCTCTACATTCAACAAAAGCAAGAAAATGTCCATCAGTCAGTATGCCCTACCTACATAGGTCAAAGATGCTTCTACTGCAGCTCAATTACCCAGTCTCACAAGCTCAGCAATCAATGCACTGTCAACCATTGATCTCCATACCATCACTGTGGGACGCATTCATTCATGGAAAAGAGCAATACACAGGAGCACCAGGCAAGCACAAGCTGCAAGGGGTTCACTTACATTACGTACCAAGACGGGCAATGGTGGCAAGATAGATGGCTGTCGTGAGGTTGGAGAGTAGAACAACTGAGTAACCTTCCAGCTTAAATGACAAATCCCTTGATCCCGCTATTAAGGCTCCCAATACAATGATGGCCACACTGTTCACATCGTTTTTCACATCATCTCAACAAAATTCCACATAATTTTCACAGGGTAAGCAACTTACTTGGTAATAAAACTTAGGGTCTAGAGATGCCACTGACCTAAGAATGATAGGATTGGAATGCCTTTGACCAACAAGCACAAACTCCATTATCATGGTGAAGAAAACAGTTGTCCGGCGTAGGGTGGTGAACATTGGCACATTCACACCTCTTATTGACGCCATGCCCACCACCTACCACGACATAAAATCCCATCAAAATGCAGATGGAAGATCCTCTGGGATACCCACACAAATCATGATTAGTAACAGAGGTACAGTTCATCAACCACACTCAACCCATAAACCAAGCTCTCAGATAAAAAAACAGCAATTTCTGATAATTGCATGTTGCTTCTAGGGGAATAGGAAAAGATAAGCCAATATAAAAGCCATGTGCAGCCTGACCCATTAGAGTTGGAAGTACCATATAAAACAGGTAAGCAATTGAAAGAGGGGAGATTTGGCGGAGGATCCGAAAGGGAACAAAGTGCTTGACTGCTGCCTTGCCATTTGGCGAGTCGTCTGAGAATTTTATAAAATCCAATTTCCTCAGGACAAAGAGGACAGCCGTTGACAATATCATCTGCTCCCCTCCATCCCATCAATCTCCCCAATCAATGTTTAGTTTTTATGAAATCAACAACTCCACAATTGTCACATAGCTACAACCTTCAAGCACAATTCCATAAAACTTGATTTGTTTTCCTATGCCACAGATCTAACCGATGTCACAATTTGCAGCAGTTGAAACCTAATTTCCCTCTGTTGTATGTCTGAACAAGAATGCACGAACAACACGAGGGAAGTCCTGAACAAAATCGCTGAGAGTACAAGCGAAATGTCTGACATCAACCAAGCCAGATTAATTGATGTCAGGGGATTGATTGTCTTGAAGTCTTGGGGGAGAAATGTCTTACAGCATCAATCCCTTGAGAGTTCAAGAGAAATGCCTGACATCAATCAAGACAGATTGATATTGATGTCGGGGGTTGATTGTCTTGACCTCTCAGGGGAGAAATGTCATGTCTGACAGCATTAATCCCTGAGAGTTCAGTTGCAAGAGAGGTGGGGCTTACCTGCATAACTGTGAGGACATTTGCACATGGGAACTTGTAACTCGAAAGCGCTGCTTTGTTAAACATAACCAACAGCACTGCAACAAAAGCTTTCAACCTCAAATCAGAATGTGCAGCAGCAAGGAGCAACACACATACTCCCACCGAAAAAAAAACCCATTTGCAGAAAACAAAACTTGAGGAACCGATTCCCCTTTTTCTCTGTCTTTTATTCTCAAACTCCAACTAGTTGATGGTGGTGAAGTTTTTCCTTGCTCCCCCGTTCTTCCTTTCTCTAATCCCCAACTCAAAACCCTAAACTACAATAGCAGTGATTCTCGTGATACTATACAGACTTGGAAAAAAAACGCTGAGTGTCAAAATCCAACAAAAGTCTGCGCCAGCAGAAAGGCTAACACAGGAACAGAGTCACCTGCAATAACCATGTAGGAGAGAGCAACTATGGCGCCCCGCTGCGTCATTCTGTTGCTGCTGCTGCTCTTCATTTCTTGCTCCTCCTTCACTGTGATCGAAGTCGATGTGGACCCCATTGTGATCGGTAGTGTCGCACTCATTGTGTCAAAACACTCCTACCCACCCTCTTGAGACACACACACACACACCCTCTCTCTCTCTCTCTCTCTCTCTCTCTCTCTCTCTCTCTGAGTCTGTGTTCTCTGTGTTCTCTCTGTCTGCTCTCTCTCTACCGACCCATGTGTCTGTCCTCCCTTGCCTCAAAGCTCCAAAAGCTTCAGCAAGCAACTGAATCCAGAAATCCAATAACAGCAAAAACTCAATTCATCAGTAACTCAGGAAGGGGAAAAAAAAAAAAAACCCCGTAAGAAAACAAAGAAGACCGGGATTCAAACCCACTCAAAACCTTTGTTTTCTCATTGAAGCTCCGTCCCCCCGACCCCCAACCCCCAAAAAAAGACAAAAAACCCAAAACCAAAACCAAAACCGAAGAATATTATTACAGCACCAGCTTCCTCCTCTTGGGTGCCACTGTTTTACTAGTACCCAGTAACAACAACCGGCAACGATGGATATGCTGCTGTCTGAGCTAATTGTGGAGGGAGAAGCCGAAAAGACTGGCGGCGTGATGGAGGAGCATCCACCAATTTAGTTCCCCAACTTCCCGACCCCTCCAACTATCCGCATCATGTGTTGAATCTCTCGTCAACACGTCTGTCTATATTTGGTGTATGTGGGGGGTGTGTGCGCGCGTGTGCGCGAGCGAGAGAGAGAGAACGAGAGAACATCACCAGCAAGCTCTGTTTTTGTGCTCGTTTTTTATGAACTTTGAAAGACTTAGAGACGAGAGTCTCTCAGGAGCAAAGGAGCTCTAGGAAAAGAAAAAGCAAGAGTGGCGAAACATCCAGTGGCCTTTTTCTTTTCTTTTCTTTTCTTTTTTGCCAATTTTGTGAAATAGAGTGGACTGGCGATCACCATCCACAAAGAGGAATGAAACCAATTTGACTAGAGGAGGTAAGCTCAGAATTCACAACGTGTGGGGGGGGGAGGGGGGGGGGGTCTGAAGTTTCGCCAAATTTACACAAATAAATATTTTAAATACCAATTATGGCCAATCACCAAGCTCTGTTTTGTGTTGGTGGTGTGAAGGGACTCAGAGAGGTGAGTCAGGACGAAACTTCGCCAAAATACACAAAATGAAAAATCTGAAATACCAATTATGGCGGATCACCAAGCTCTGTTTTGGGCTTCGTGGTGTGAAGAACTCAAAGAGGCGAGTCAGGACGAGATTTTCGCCAGAATACACAAAATAAGTTTTTAAAATACCAATTATGGCGGATCACCAAGCTTTGATTTGTTATTGGTGGTGTGAAGGGACTCAGACAGGCGAGTCAGGACGAATTTTCGCCAGAATACACAAAATAAGTTTTTTAAATACCAATTATGGCGGATCACCAAGCTTTGTTTTGTATTGGTGGTGTGAAGGGACTCAGAGAGGCGAGTCAGGACGAATTTTCGCCAGA
>Ga0116231_10010693_pt1 | contig 14568 bp, 10 predicted proteins | sample S1TSphgellanicum_2_FD_89695 | JGI IMG/M metagenome (GOLD analysis project Ga0116231, IMG submission 89695) | Host-associated microbial communities from peat moss isolated from Minnesota, USA - S1T2_Fd - Sphagnum magellanicum MG | ecosystem: Host-associated > Plants > Peat moss > Unclassified...
TTTGTGGGAATTTTATGAAAAAAAAAAAAAAAAAAAAAAAAAAAAAAAAAAAAAACCCAAAAATTGGGTTTGGGTTTGGAAGGAAAATATCAGTTGGGCCATCAATCTGTTCACACTTGGGCAACGGCATAGGCTATGGACTTAGATGCTATGGACTTAAGGTATGGACTATGGGCTTTGCTACCAAACAAAGAGTTCTAACTTAATAATACTACTCTTCATGTTGGCATATGAATATATATGATTCCCTTGTCCTTCTGATTCTGAATGGTTGAACTAGAATGATGCATATGGTGTGTGGTGTGCATGTAGTACATGTTGTGCATTATCAAAAAGGATGTGGCTGATTTTGGTTTCAAGGCCAAGATTTTTTTTTTTTTTTTTTTGCGCACTTTGCCAATTCCCTTCAATTGTGTGCAAAAGTCGTGCACTTTTTTACATACACGATTTTTATTCGTGCAAATGGCCGCGGAAATTGATGAAGAAAGGAGGTGATTCAATCTTTGTGGATAACTTTTAGAGGGATGCCAATGAAATTGTCTCCAAACAAAACATATGTCCATTACACATGTGGGTGAGTTTAGAATCTATGTGGCATGGAGAGCTTTTTTCGCAAGATCATCTACCCAATTAAAATATGACTAGTGGCTACAAAGTCCCATCCTCACACACTCTTTCTTTCTTTTTGGGGACTATAGCCCAACCTTTTTCCCTCATGAGAAATAGACCACCTTCAATGCAATGGGCAATGAAATTGTTTTAAATTGTTTCAAAAATGTTTTTTTCTATAATTTGGTTTGTATGAAAATTGTTTTGGATGTAAAGCATTCACCCAAATTTTGAAAGATAATGTTTTTCCATATGTCGAAAGCAAATTGGCCAATTGTAAAACTAATGACCTTATCAAATACCTACAAGGAAGCTTGTTTCTCCAAAAAGATGCCATAGGTTTGAACATTCACAGTACACCTCGTGTCAAAACAATGTTGTACAAATCTTTGTCCGTTAGAGATTGCAATTGTAATGGTGTTTAGTGAAGCCACTTCATGATTCAATGCTCCCCAATGACTTTGTAATGGTGAAAAAAACTTGTTGTATTAAATGATTATATCCTTTGCCAATTGCCTATTGATCATGATTGGGTCGTGCACACATCATGCATTGCTACCTATCCAACAACATTTTTTAAAACCATTGACTAAACATGTCATGTTTGGTTTTGCAAGATGATGCTCTTGCATTGACCTTGGTTATACATTAATATATGAAATGTAACTCTTAAATCCTCACCCAACATTACATTATTTTTCTAAGTAGGTGCATGTTTCTTATGAGCCACATGACATGCGTCAACTCATCATAAAAATATTTATGAAAATTTTATAATTATTAATAAAAAAATTAAACATTTCATATGATAAGTTATGTAAACATGTTTCACCAATCACAAGTTTAAATTTATCCATCATAATCCAATTCTCATCCATATCAAAAGGATTTTATTTACAATCATCCATAAACAAGATTCAATCATGTGTCAATGTATAACCATTTGTCATCATGATATTTGATTAAACTTTTTATCCAAGGTCTATTTTTTTCAACTTTGTAAAGTTCCTTATTTTTCACTTTCTTCAAATCCATCCATTGTTCACCAATCTCAAGGATTTAAATAGCTAATGTTCCATCTCAACCCTTTCCTTCGGTTCATCAATGTCTAATTTCCCAATTTTTAAAGTTTTAACTTTTTCAACTTCCTTAAATCCATCCGTTATCTAGCCTTCCTCAAGTTTATTCATGGATCAAATTTATCTTCAAGATTGATGAACTTGAAAAAAATTGGAAAGTTGAGAAAGTTTCTCCATCGTCCAATTTTTTCAATGTTTTCGAATTCCATCTTTCTCACCTTTCTTTGTTATTTTTTTGGTTTAATGTTCCCAACTTTCCTACATTCTTATTCCCATTTTTTTCAAATTCATCCTTGTTCCACTTTTAATTTTTTCTCAAGTTTCCAACTTCCAATCCACTATCCAACTTTCTCAGCTTTCCAAGGTTCCATCTTTTTCAACTTCCTTGTGTTCATCCATTGTCCAAACTTCTTCAATTTTTTAAAAACTCTATATGTCCCAACTTTCTCAAGGTCTTTCATTATCTCGTTTTTCCAATTTTCATGGGCTCATCTGTTTTGACTTCACTTTTCCAAACTTCTTCAAATAGTTCGATTTTCATCTATCCACCTCTTTCAAAATACATAAAACATCATGCAAAATTTTAACATATGAGAAAGTTTGCATCCAAAAAGCAACTATGGTTGAAAATGAATAAGCTTTTTCCATTGGATTCAACTTCATTCTTTTCATTTATAAGATAAGTCATAAATCAACACACTTCATGTTTTCCTTTGAAATGCTAAAACTTTTATGTAAAATTGAAAAAGTTGTCATATACTAAAAAATTTACAAAAAAATGAGGAATTTTTTTCATATCAAAGCCATCTTGTCCTTTAAAAGCTTGATGTCACCTTAAACTCAATGTAAGTAGTTGGTGACCACTATTTCTAAAAGGTTATGTGAGTGGTTGATATGTCATAAGTTTCAGATTTTCACAATCTACAAAACTTCATTATAACCTTTATAGAAAGCATTCCAATTTTGTACATGAAAACCTTTTATCCTTAAATTGTCCCCACATCTATGCCTTCTTATGGAAAAAAAAACCCAAAATGATATTAGACTCATTGTTCATTCTACAAGAGAAAAAGTTTAAACACATAAAAAATCATGGACGAACTAATAACCAACCAAATCTAGGTCAACATGTTGGGAATGTCCCCCACTCATGAGCTTTAACCATTGTATAACATGAAGCAAATGTTAATGTGTTTATGGATTATGGATGCTTCTGGATGATTAGTCTAAACATCCATCATCCATGCATATGGCATAGGGAGGGAAGGTTCTTATACTTACTTCCTAGAAGGATGTTATGCATACTTGGATCCTTTCCACTCTTAATTCCAGTGACGAAATTTTGAGGAGTTGGTATATGGGTGAATTTGCACAATCTTTTGTAGGTTCATAGAATCTATTGTATGGTCATCCTTAGACAATTCCAAGGACAATTCTAGAAACAACTCATAACTACTTTATCATTTCTCAACTTAACTACCTCATTTCTTAATAACTACCTTACTCCTTTCCCCTATCCACCAGTAGGAATATGAAAAAAAAAATCCTATTTCATTTTGAAGTTTAACTATCTCATTCTTTTATTAATAACTATCTTACATGTTTTTTAAAAAAACTATTCTTTCTTTTACATTACCCACCATGGATATAATGTTTAATATAATTTAAGTTAAATTTGAAATTGATATGAATAATAATGAGATATTGAAAACGAAATGGGAACATGATAAGAAGTTAAAAAAGGTTGAATGTCATTGGTAAATGTGTAGCAACATAGAGCCCAAGTTTATAGGCAAATGCAAGCAAGATAAAATAAACAACTTTTGCTCCTTGTAGTATATTTACAACATAATTGAAAAATAGCAATAAAACAAACCTTGATAGTAAATATTATTTGTTTCAATGACTAACACAATAATAAGGTTCTATTTTATCATTAAACTTTTTTAAAATTACATTTAAATAGGTTTTAAAAATATATATGTACTTGATAGGATTGGCTTTCCTAGTCGAATAGATATAAATAGATGAAATACTTACAAAATGGGTTGAAAGTAAAATCAACTTAATAAAAATCTTATTTAATTTTAACTTTTTCCTATTATAATCATAATATATCCAACTTTTAATGGATAAAAAGGTTTGAACACCATATTGAATTTTCAAATGTACTTGTTACCTACTTTTATTCTAGTAAAGTTCATCAAATTTGTATTCAACTTATTATAAACTAAATGCACTTACATATTTATTTCTTATGAAATTTAAAAAGGTTTTGAATATACTTTCTTTTGCTCATGTCAAAAACTACCTCATTTCAAAACTAGATTTTAAGAAGATTATTTTTTCATCTATTTTACCTTGCTTGCAATTAGGCACAATATGCCCTTTTTTTCTAAGAGGGTAATTGGGAAGGATATTTGTGAAAATATGGTGATTTTTATGCTAGAAAATTTCTCTAAGTGTTTTACAATTCATAAGACATAATTACTTCATGCCATATACTTTAATTTTATTCCATACCACATTGCAACAACATTAAATTCTTCAATTATATTTTTGAAAGATTCATAAATAATTACCAACATTGCACCTTAGTTTTTTCATAACACAACTTAGTTTTGCAAGGGAATCGACCATTCCTTCCAGATTAATATTATGCATGTACATGGTTGTCTTATATGTTATGAAAACTATATAAGTGTAAATTATTTACATTTATAATTTACACTTACATTTTCTGTGAACATATTTTAAGATATACATTTACACAACATACGTGCATATATGTTTCAAAGACATTTACATAATGTTATGTATTATTTTTCACCATGTAAATGTAAATAACAATGTAATACCTTTTTTTAATCCAAAATTATAATCTTTAATGACCTTGACAATTGCAATACCCTCATTTTTTTATAATTCTTTTTTTTGTGAGAGTATGAATGAATGAACAAAGAACACAATGCCCTCTACAATATATGCATAAATTAAATTTCTTCATTTTCTTCTCTTTATAGGATTCAAAATGACTACTATGGAAATGGAGTTGGTTCAGACAAAAAGACAAAAAAAAAAGGAGGGAAGGAACAAATGATAGGCATGAAGAAAAAAGGAAAATAAATAAAAATAAAAATAAAGAATGATACATTATAAAGTTCCTCTCATTGGGGTTTTGGGATCTCCCTCATGTAAATTCCCTTTGCCTAACTTGATTGTCAGTGCGACTGATGGCATTGTTATCACCTTGTAAATTTTTATATTGTTGAACTCAATCCAACAATGATATCTTTCACATGAAATTCTTATTCTTGATTTCGTGCTCATTTTGCATTACCTTTTTCTTGTGGTTGTTTTGCATTTCCTTTCATTTTCTAATATTACATATTAAGGTTTAGGGTTTAGGGTGAGCTTGGACCTTATGTTGTTACTTTTCATCTACAATTTTTACAAATGTAGGTGGTGGTGTTATGGTAAACTTGCAACTCTGGATTGTTATAAGCTTCATCAACAACCTACTTCAAGTGAATTCCAACCCTTATTGTCTTACACATTTTTTTGTCATGGTTTTGTTTTGTTGTTTCAAAAACCACAATTGCCCATGATAAATAGGAGGTGCAAGGGTGTCATCACATTATTAAGGAAGTAACAACGTTCAAACGCTTGTTAATTAAAACCTTAAAAAAAAAACATGTTAGCAAATCAAACTAACATGATATAACATAATTATTTATGTAGGGAGACTTTTGATTCCATGATTGATTGTTAAAATTGAAATAAATAAATAAATATCATTATATTATTTTATTAAAAATTATTTAAAAATTTCCCAAAAATATGTCATTTTCAAAATTTTCAAATCTTTAGGAATTTTTTATGCAACAAAAACATTGGCTATATTTTTTTTTAAGTGATTTTTGGCATTTCTTATTCATTAAATTGATTTCAAACTTATCCATATATTCTCATTATGTATTATGAATGTTGTTATGTTAGTAAGTCCAAATATTTCAACACCAACTTAAGTTACTACCTTAAAATTTTAAATATTAAACAATGGTTTTAGTTGCTTTGGTGCATTATATCATGTTTGGATTAATAGTATCTTCATTTTTTTTCAAAAACATAGTCTCCACAAATAGTGGGAAATGCAATATTTTCATTTTTATACTAACCATAATGTTCCATGTCAATGGGAGGTGTAATACCCCAAATTTCTTTTTGTGTGTAATCTTTTCATAGATCGTAAAAAAGTTCGATTTGGTTCATAAGTGGTTTATTTTACAACAATAGATGTGAAACCAAAATTTCATGATTCATGTTTTGGTTTTATGTGTAGGGTTAAAATGGCAATTGGACAATGGTATTTTGACTCTAAGACCTCACACCCATCACCAAATAAAGAAGACAATTTTAGTCTTTTGAATGCAAAATTTTTGCTATTCCCTTGCCTTTAAATGACTATACATTGAAGTGCACCCATGCCTTTTCATCCATAGATGTCAATATAAACATTGACAACTATGTTGCTTATAAATTCCCATTAATATAAGTTTTATTGACTTTGCATAATAAATCAAGTTTTGAGCAACTTATAAATGCATTGTCCAAGGACATAATTTGAACAAGAAATAAGCCAATGAAATTCAAATGTAATGAAAAACCAATGGAATTTTTTTAAACGTTTAAAAACAAAAGGAATGATTACATCTTTGATTGAGTTGACAAAATTGAAAAAAAAAAAATAGTAGTAACATCCTAGTATACTAGGTTAGATGAAGGTCCCATTAGGCCTTCTTAAAAGATCATCTTGGGGTCCCATAAAGATCCTTTGGGTCCCACAGGCCCTATGAAGCATTTATCTTTTTTTAGTATTTCCATATAAGTCTTGATGGTTGCTTATAATCCTTCCAAGGATTCCTAATTGTTTAAATAATATATACAACTATTGATTGTCACAAGTATCATTAGAGGACTTTTATGATGTATAAACTTTTACAAAAACCTATATAATTTGAAAACATTTTATAACCTCTTAATAAGTAATTAGGTTGGGTTTAAATCATGTCTCTAACACTCTAAGTCTTCACCTTGGATTTTTCTTTTTGTTATGAATAATGGTGAGGCCCTAACATTAACAATGTGCAACACGTGCATTGTTTTATTTGTTTTCTTCAAGTTGGCCCTCCCAACTAGATTGAAAAGAGGAAAAAGGGGAAAAAAAACAATGAAGTTCCTTTGTTGTAACTACAAAGAAATGATGACTATGGAAGATGGTTCAACAAAAAAAAGTGAGAAGAATCAAACTCATTTGTCTGAAATGACTAGTTATGTTTGATTTGATTAAAATCATGTTCAACACATCACATATGTGGCACCCATGTGGAATTGTTCAACTTGATTAATGTGACTAACATCACTAAAATCAATTTGAATATGATGTTACTTTTGATGTTGTGACAATATTAATAATGATGATATTAATATATTATTTTCTAGTTGAATTACCCAAAAAAAATGAAAGTCAATTAATAATTTCATTTTTCCATTAAAAATTTCACATAAAAAAAATTGAAATATAATAAAATGACATGTGAACAAATGAAAGACCAAATTGAGATTTTTTATTTTAGTTATTTTTAAAATAGCTAAAATACAACATAACTAACATACTAAACTTGAACTATTTTTCAAAAAAAATTGAAATTAAAAAATTCACTTATTTTTCAAAACTAAATACATGTGAATTAAATTATATAATTTCAAAAGTGAAATCAAGTTCATTGTGAGTTTTTTAAAATAAAAATTTAATGAAATTCTATATATAATTTTTTTTTCCCCCAAATCAGAATATAAAAGTTTATGTGATGTTTTTTACCATTTGGAAAATGTAAAATTCAATCAAATGTTAACTTTAATTAATTTTTTAAAATTAATGTAATGATCAAACTAAAAATGAATTAAATTGAATAATGCTATTAGATATGTACATGTGTAGAAACTTTCATTATGAAATTACATAATCATATAATAAGGTTATAATACATGACATTCAAAAAAAATGTGTTTATATATTTTGCAAAAATAACTTATATCACCAAGTGAGGTGATGGTTGGATGATGGTTAGATGGTTAAGGGGTTGGGTTGTGATTGAAGAGACGAAGGTTCAACTTCACTTTAGACATGTTGTGTTTGTGACATTGAAAGTTTGTTGAATCTAGAAATAATAATAATAATAATTCTAACAATGGAATTACATGTCTAGTGCAATTTTGGATTAATCCATAATTTGAAATAAAAATAGAATATTTTACAATAATATGTTTGTAATTTTATGTTAATTAGTAGTTTTAATCATTTTAATCATTTCATACAATCACATCAATTAGTTGTTTTAATCACCTTCCTTGGTCATTTTAGATAGTCATGTCAACTAATATAATTTTATTCATTTTAGTCATTGTGAACCATCATTTCAATCAAAAAGATAATTATTTTTTTAAAATAAATGATTCGTCCAATTTGACTCATGACAATTTTTGCCCGTGATTGTTTTGATTGAAATTTTGGTCTCACAAAAAGTACACATGCATAATAATGAATGGCACATGCTTTTCATTTATTTGTTCACAATGTTTTTTACAAATTTATGTTGTTTATAAAATTATATAAATGTTGGCATTCTTGTGTATTTTACACTTACACTTAATTATTTCATTTACCATGGGATGAAATAACCTTACATGATTTTAAACAACTACATTTATTGGACTTATATATCAAAAACTATATACATGCACAACACCAATTAGAAAATGTTTTTCAAAATGTTGAACCAAATGAACTTTATGTCATTCCCTAGTCTTTACTAGTGTGGCTTGTGCCGTTGACCCCAAGTGTGAACTCATTAGCTAAAAATTTTAAATTCCATTAAATCTGAATCGTCAAGATCTTTCCAACAATACCAAAGGTGCATCACAATTCCTTCTACTTGAATTGAATGGTAGACATTCAAGTGTTACCATGTCCTCAACATTTTTTGGAATCTATTTGAATTTTCAGCAGCAGAAATCACTTCAAAATCAATATCTCCCACATTCTAAATCTAAATCTTCCCAAATAAATTCCATTAAATCCTGTTCATCAAGATCTTTCCAACAACACCAAAGGCACATTCCAATCCTCCGAAATTTTCAGCTATGATTTAATTTAATTTTCAGTGAAAAAATCATTCAATATTCAAAAACTTTTGCATCGCAAGTTTGTCCAAACGCCATGGAACCAAGCTCCTTGTCGAGAGCTTTCCAAAGAGACCAAGAACACAATTTGAAGCATCCCAGTTGGGTGGATCTCATAACTACAAAACAAAACAAACTACTTTCCTTCATAGATAGATTTGCTATGCAATGACCATAATGAATCTACACCCACCCCCACACACCATCCAATAGATGTCTAGTTTGATTTAGTTGTGGATGAACCTTATTAACTGATTAGTTAATATCACCATGGTAACCCATTTTACTAACAGTAGGTTTTGTATCTCGGTAACTAGGTAGGAAAATTGGTGACTAAATTACATAAGTAGATGGTTTAGAAATCTATATAAGGGATGATTTAACCCATGTAGCCACTAAACAAGTCACAATTAGGTTGTTAGTAGGTATGAAAAAAATAAATCAACTGAGGTAAGCACCATGGTTAGTTAGGAAATTGGAACTTGATAGAAAAATGTTTTGTGACCACTTAACATCCCAAAAATAAACCCATAAATAGATAAATAAATAAATAAATAAATAAATCCTCCCATAATTTTAGGGTTTCCCCAAAAAAAAAAACTCTGCTGGAATGAAAGTAAAGGAAGCAACTCCATTGGAAATGAGCAGAGCAGGCAGAACCTTAAACCCTAGAGTTTGAAGAAAGGAATGAAGCAGAGGATGGAAAAGAGGACATAACACCAACTAAGCTTAAACCCTGGAGTGCAAAGAAAGGAAGGAAGCAGAGGATGGAAAAAGACGGAACCTTAAACCCTAGAGCGGAAAGAAAGGAAGGAAGTAGAGGATGAAAAAGCTTACAGAACACAGAACCTTAAACCCTAGAGTGTGAAGAAAGGAAGGAAGAAAGAAGAGGATGGAAAAAGAGGGCAGAAAAGCAGAACCTTAAACCCTAGAGTTGGAAGAAAGGAAGGAAGGAAGGCAGCGGAGGACGGAAAACAGGATCGTCGGAATTGTGAAGACGAAGTTCATCCACCGACGCATCTAGAAGGTAGGAAGGGGGAGGGGACGCTCGCGTCGCACAAAAAGGAATTAGGGTTGTGGCAGCCCTATAAGAAAAGCCAGCCGCCTTCAACCTCCGCATCGTCTCCTGCTTTACTCTCACGCATCGCAAAGCTTTCTTGCACAGTGAGTAGATTTCTACACTACTGACGGCCACACAAGCATTTGTTTTGTAGGTTTTGTTTTTCTTTCATTGCCTGTAAGTAGTGTGGTGTTTTCTGAAATTGCAGCGTTGTTTGTCAGGGAATCGCAGTGATGAAGCATGATAATCAGTCTTGTGGCTGATACTATCATTCATATACAGAACATCTAAGGGTCTGAGCGGTTGTTCCCTTGAACATTGCATGTTCTTGGTTTTTCTAGTATATCCCTTTTTGCGATGCGGTTTTCACTGATGTTTTCTCTCGTTGTCCGGATGCTAGCATCTGCCAAGCGTGAGGTGGAATTGTGGCCGTTATTGGGGGGCATGGTAATGTGAGGCATGTTCCTTGGTGATTGATTGCACTTTTCGAAAAAATTTACTGTCAGGGAGTTTTCGCGTTCTTGTGGCGATGGACTAGAGTCACTCGTGTGCCCTACATCATGGCATATAGCAGCGCTGAAAGTCGCCTAGAGTGAAACATGGCTACTCTCTTATTACGGAATGAGATGCATATGCTCTTTCTGCGTGCAGAAGCCTAACAATCCCAAACAGATTTAGTATGTCTTTTGTGCAGAATTTGATAATGAATTATTAACACTCCGCATCAGGGCTGTTATCTCGTGTTATCTTTGATGCTGTGGTGCCGACTAAGAGCTCTTATTTGATGATGTCAACTGGAGTTAGGTTTGTGGATGTGGATTGTAACTTTTGGTCTGATATTTTGTTCAGAGCTGTGCAAGGGGGGTGGATCACAGTGATGACAAAACATCTGTCAATCCCCTGAATGGCCTTTAAAGGCCGAATGTGGTTTTATACCTCTAAGAAGTACTGAGTGATCCACCAGGAATGTAAATACTGAGCAAAATAATGAGCTGGTCTGGTGAGCCTTGTCACACAAAACCTAGTTTGGGCCATGTACCTTATTAAATATGTTGAAAGGAGGCAATAGACCTTTGGATCCTGTGCACTATGTTTTGATATTTTAGGTTCTGATATGATCATAAGTGAGATGATGAGCTTGGATATGAACATAATATAAGCATTATTTCAAGCGTGAACTCTTTTGTCTTAGGCCTTCCTCATTTCAACACTTGTCCGCAAAGCCACAGCCCTATATATATGGGTGCATATTGGGCGCAAATGACTGGGCAATAGTATGTTCAATCTTGATTTAAGAGATACCGGAAACATGGATGAATAGTGCTATTGCTTGGCTCTTGCAATGACTACCACAATAATTGTCGCACCAGTAAGAAAGACAAATCCTAATTTCACTTGAACATTGATAAAAACATCATACCTTGCATTAGGTTTATACATAACTAACAAGTATACAATTCAATCATACCCAATAAGTCCATTGTTGATGGCTGCTTCAACCTCCATCACTTACATGTAGGTTGGCCATTTTCTTGCAAATAAGAAAGCATCTGCTGCTCGAATTTGGGGTTTAGGGTTTACTTTGCTAAAAACATGAAACACAACGTGTATATGCCAATGGCCCTTAACATCATCAGACATGATCTTACATAGCGTTCATCACATTGTCCATACTCAAAGTGAATCTTTCATTTACAATTCTTACAATCATGATGTATGGGAAAAGATTGCAGCATTTTGTTAATCCACAAATCAACATCATTGTACTATAAACATTTGCAATTTGTAAAACCCATCAAGATAATCATTACATCTTGCTCGAAAGGAAATCATATTAATTGTGTGAATGCCAATTCTAGCCATATAGCCTGTTGAAAAAATCAAAAATAATAAAATGTTTTCTATGCGACTAATTTGAAGAAAGAATGTGTTGCACAAATTGTGAATGCTTTCTTTTTAACCTATTGTGTTGCATAAATTTGTGAATATTTTAATTTTAATTATGTCGGGTTTTGTGTCACTCATTAACTTCACCAACTTGTTAAAACCAAAAGTTTGAAGAGTATCCAATGCTTTCAAACAAGGATTCAAACAACAATGGCCAATTAAAATTATTGCCAACATTTGATAAGGAGCTACATTTGTCTTTTGCATATCCTTGACGTTATTTCAGCACCAAGTCATAAATGGGCCATTCGCTTTGAGGTGGCTTGGCATGGGTTTCCATGCACAAGTTACATGGGTGCTAGAGGAAATTGACACAGAAAGATGTCATGTTTTGGTGGTGGTTTGGCGTTCATTTTGGCCAATCAAAGATCATGTTCCATAAAACATGAGTCTCAAAACTTGAACCTTGAAACCTACCACCCATTGAAACATGTCAAGTTTCAATGGGCAACTCAGCACGTGTTTGGATGCTTGAGCCATCCAAGCCCCCAAAACATGTAACATTTCAAGAACTATGTTTTAGCCCCATGTGCCCATTTTTCATGTTCCCCCATGCGATCCCCATCCATGCCCCATGACCCATCCATGATGTTTTAAACCTTTTTCAACTTTTCCACTTTTCGTTTAACTTCCAGCAAACTATTATATCAAGACAATTAATGAAAGTAATGGAATAGGTTTTAAAGTTTAAGTAGGAATTGATTACAAGCGGGATGTGTTATGTGTCAATCATCACAATGAATGAACAGGTGCATCGAGGTTTCAATTCAATTAAGGTTTAGTTTCTTTATATAAATTTTTTGGTTTTTTTATAACTATGATTTATTTATTTTTCCAACTCAAGCGTATGGCAATCTAAACATAATGTTCCTTTTTTCTACTCTTCCATTGTTCTTAGCATAAAAATCGAATTAGTCTTGATAAACAAGAGGAAACATGGAAAGTGAAGGAACGGACATAATAATAATAAATGTGAAAATAGACAAAACAATTTTCATGGAGACTTACACTCATGAAGAGTGGTTGTGATTATTCAAGGAATGCCATAGTCATTGTTGAAAGGACATGAAAAAGTTTATTTGTGTTTATTGTCATTGCAAGAAGAACTCGAAGATGAATATTAATGAACATGAAAAGAAGGGGTGTGACAAAGCTATGGATTATGAAGGGAATCTTTTCAAACTAAAGTTGTACCCACCATTGAGAAACACAACAAATGGGTGTGTATCTTGCGAAAGGTGGAAACATTCTGGAATATAAAGCAAAGGCAAAGACATTGTTGAAACCAAGGAGCAATTGCCCTTTGATTACATTAGCTTTACAGCTAGTACAAACGTTTGAACATAATCACAAGAAGGAGAAAACCCCACCCTTGGAGATTCGTGACAAAGTTCAAAAGGAATTTGTTGTTGTCCGTAAAAAATGCTTCACAAAACATGAAGGCCAAGCAGTTAAACAAGTTTTGAAACCAAAAAGGATTCTCGAGCGCCCTGCAACCCTAGAACCTATCACTCAGGAGAAATCACAACACAATGGCATTGGACCACACCTTTCATTTCAATGACAACACGATTATTATTTCGAAAATAGTGTCAAGGATAATTAATTTTGTTTTGCAATAAATGGGGATGGTGAACATTAATTGAAAGATGTTGAAGAACCCACCTATAGACAAAACGACCAAGAATAATGTATAGAAATGGCCACTTGTAGAGTACATGAAAAGGAAAATTGTACAAAAGAAATCCCAATTAGCATCCCCCAAAAAACGATTACAAAAAGCTAATTCCAAACCAACAAATGTTTCACTTAAGAGATAACATGTAAAATAGATTCAAGAAAGCCTAAAATATCATTATTTGGTTTCAAAACTCATAATACGGAATAAAATGGAGTGTGATATTGTATTTCTTGTTTATTTTAGGTTAATAAAAACTTGTTTTTCACGTTTTCAACATTGTTTTGATTTAGGAGGATTCGTTTCACTATGAGGATGTATCATTAGCATTCATTGATGGCCATTATACCACAAAACACTTTAATTGCCTTGAATTTGTTGAACGTCTATCTTTGAAAATAGACGATGGAATGATTTGTTGTTAATGTCATTCTTCATGCAAGGGAAATCCCAAACAACTCTATGACTTTTCCAAATGACAATGGTGGATATACAATTGTCACTTTTTTGACACATGAACATGTGAATTACAAGGTCTAAAACCCAGAATCTGAATGGGCCTAATATGAATGTTTCCAAAGGGGAAACATATATAAACATCAAATTAAAGTATTAATGTTCTTTTGCCCTGATTTAATAGAAGGAACAATTACACATTATTGTGGCTCATTGAATGGAACATTGAATAGTGGGTTGAATAGCATGTTTAATCCTTGCCCAATGTTCACACCTTTTTCGCAATAGACATTAGGAACAAGTCCAACTCCCTAGAGGATCGACGACCTCAAAAAAAGAATATTTGTGATTTCATTTCAAACTAATTTCGGATGCTACTGATAATAGTATGATCATGCAACATTTATTGGTTGATTTGAAGCAAATAGTTGGAAGGAAACAAACAATATTGCCAAAATTATGAAGTGGGCTTATATGCATCCAATATAGGCAACAAA
>Ga0116231_10010695_pt1 | contig 14565 bp, 6 predicted proteins | sample S1TSphgellanicum_2_FD_89695 | JGI IMG/M metagenome (GOLD analysis project Ga0116231, IMG submission 89695) | Host-associated microbial communities from peat moss isolated from Minnesota, USA - S1T2_Fd - Sphagnum magellanicum MG | ecosystem: Host-associated > Plants > Peat moss > Unclassified...
ATGTATTTGTTGACTTTATACTCTTTGTCATTTGCGACTAGTTTTCACATGCGACTTGTCTTAGGTGACTAAAAGGATTTTAGTTGCAAAATGTCTCTTGCGACTAAAATTTAGTCGCAAAGATCAGTCGAAAATACATGTTTTTCTTCTAGTGTTGGAATATGTAGCATGTGGGCAGTTTTGTCCTCAAATGACTTGTTCCAAAATTCATGTCTAAGCAGTCTCGCCATCTATTAAGGGAAATTTTGACAACGGTTTAAGGAATAACACATTGTTGCTTCGACACCATAACAAGATTCCTTGCTCAGCATCTTCTTGATCTTTGAAACAAAATTTACAAACATAATGTCCTTCTATTTTCTCTTATTGAAGTTTTTTTTTCTTCACACCAATCATTCCTTTTACATCAACTTCAAGTATGTAACTTTCATCATACGACAACAAGAGTTCTTTCAACGAAAATCCTTCCATAGTTGTTTGAACTAATAACCATTTCCAAAAAGTCATTATTGTTGAGATGTCTCCAGGATAGTAAAGAATGGTCAAGTCGACATGATCATCTCCAAGAATGTCATCCATAATTGCTTCCCTCAAGTCAAATGCCATCACGTGACTTCTTGCGAAAAAAACACCTTCAGGATCTTGAAGATCATAGTCCTTCCTATGCCAACTACTATGCCCTATTGGCGGAGCTTCTTTTCAACACATTTTTAAAAATTAAGTGAACTTGCCACATCATTTTCATTAGCATCAAAAGATTCACTACTTTCATTATACTCATCCCCAGAAAACAGAAGGAGCCCTTGGGTACAATCTTCATCATTTTGGTCCTTTTTAGTTGTGCCAACATTTTGAATCAAACTCAAACAAACCACCCTTTTTGTAGTAAGATTAATGATAATTTCATCTCCAATATGTTTCAATCTAATAGTCACTTAGTTTATTAGACAGAAACAACTTTTTCCTATAGCTGATCCATAATTCCATAAAGTTGGAGTTGGGTTAAAGAGTGCCCATTCCTAGTATGAAATGAAGATAATCTCTAGTGAAGCAATGATGCACTCCTCCTATCCCTGGGCCCATAGATAGAACAAATAGATGTGTGTACATAAACACCATAACCAATGTGAAGTTTTCCACAATCGTTCCATGATTCCCACAAATCAGTTAGATTTCAGGCCTTCAAAATTTTCATGTTTTGTGTTGCAACCTTAGCCTTGGGCTCATGACCAAGGCAAGGGCTTGCAAGGTTGCGAGCCAAAAAGGAATCCCGGGGGTCACATCTCATGCTCCCGGGAGTGCAAAAGAGTGTGAGGGAATGAATCCTCACATTCCCAAGTGAACTCCCATTTTGGGAGTTGGAGTCCCCATGGACTCCCAAATTTTCAGAGGGTGAATGCAGGGGTCAAATCCAATTAGACTAAATAGTTATTTATATAATTGGAAAGATATTGAAACGTAAATGTTTAAAATGGGTTCACATGACCCATTTGGACATCTGAAACACAAGTTATGGCCAAAAGAAAGGTCGGGAGTCAAACTGCCAGGAGTCAAATTGGCAGTTTGACTTCCGACCACTAAAAGTCGAGAATCAACATGATTTCCTTGTGTACAGGTGGCTTGTGACATACCGTTGAAAAGCTCTCAACAAGGATTACAACTTTGCTTTAGACCTCATCTCAATTGGAGGTCTACACACAAAGGTATGGGGCCCCAAAGTTGCAAGAGTCCCAACTTTAAGAATTTCGGGATTCCCATTTGGGAGTCCTGAGACAAAATGCCATTTAGACGTGGGCCTCATGGAGAGGCATAGAGTATACTATAAGGGGGAAGGTGGTGGCTTCCCCTGGGTCTGGGCCGTGGTGAGTTTTGTGAGTCTGAGTTTGCTCGTGGTTCTTCTTAACACCAAAAGTGCTCCAACTGTGCACTAACCAACTTGTTTAGGTTTGTGCAGGTCCGTGTGAGTAATTAATTGCTTGTCATTTTTCCTAGCCCCGTCCCAAAACCCCAACACACCCCTCTACCCCAAAGTGCTACAAGCCAGGGAATGTGCCCCAACTCCTTGCCCTTTCATTGTTTTCACTTCAGACTCACATTTGAGTCTATCAAGGAGTTTGGGGGCGCGTCATTTTGTGTCAATCCTGAAATATAATGTTTCTAATTAGGCGAATGCATAAGATACAAGAATCAAAGGAATGACTTTAATTAAAAACATCAATTTTAATGTTATTATTTGTTATTCAATAATATTCTAAAAAGTTACAAGGTATTAGTTATTTCAATCAAAGGAAAAAAAATAGATTGAAATATTTTTCTGTCAAGACTTTTATCATTCCTTAAAATATCTAATATATTCAAAAACCTATGTAAGAAAGAAATGACATTTAACTGTAGATCTATATGAATTTAAAGTTATTTTCAATAATGGTGGACCCATGTAGCCTATCATTATCATCCTTGATCCTTGGGAGATAAATTCCATTAGTCATGAGAAGTATGATTTGGTGGCTACTAGGTCATTTTTTCATGATTATCATGAAAAGGACAATCTGGCAGCTGTTAGGTTGTTTTTTAAGATTAACATGACAAGGACAATTTGGCAACCACAAAGTCGTTGTTTGTGAAGATATTGAAAGAACAATTTGGTGGTCGCCCTATCGTTGTTCAGGAAGGTAGTGAAAGGATGATTTGGTAATGATTAAATCATTTTCTTACAAAGGTCATTCGAGGGATGATCTAACAACCATTAGGTTATCTTTCCATGATGGTAGTGAGAGGATGATCTAACAGTCACTAAGTCATTTTCTCATGATGGTAGCAAGAAAAAGATCTAGCGACTGCCAAGTCGTTTTCTCGCAATGGTAATAAGATGGATAATCTAGTGGCCACCAGATCATTATCTTGTGATGGTCTTAAGATGGATTATCTAGCAGTTACTTTGTCATTATTATAGGGAAGCCTTTTATTTTAGAGTTGACGTGGTGGCAACTAGATTGTTTGATTTTGGACCTTTTTAACATCGACCATTGGGCGGCCGCAAGGTCATGTAATGGTGACTTGGCACTATGAGGATTTTGAAGACGAAAGGTTTCATGTATGACTTCAAAAATGCATTATCACATCATCTAGGATTGGAGTTTGATGATGAAAATGCAAGAAGGGGTAAACTGAAATTTGGAAGCTTACCTTAGTTGTGATAGTCGATTTTTGTTTCATATGTCGTTGTGTCTTGCACAATTTTAGTGTGAAAAATCTACAATAATGGAAAATCTAAGGTAAGGAATACATTGAAATTTGATGGAATTTAGTTTGTGGAATCATGTCATATTATTGAATCATTTATGAAAATTGAGATGACTAGAAAGGAGCTGATGTAATAAGCTTATGATATAATACAAGTGAACATTGAAAAAACATGTTTCATCTTCATGGGGTGAAATTGAGATAGATGAGAAATAAATGTTGGTTTTCTTGTTGCGAAATGATTTCTAGTAACGTAATACCAAAATTTTGCTCTCTGCTATTCAATTGAATGCATGAGTAAAAGTTATAAATGTAGACGAAATGTGGAGGAAATACAAATGAAGAATGATATAATGACTAATGTTTCACTGCGCTTAAAAAACAATCATTCGTAAGACGTGGTGTTACCTATTACTCCCTGTAAGGTGGACAAACATCAAAATAAATATAAAAAGAAAGATGGAAAGGGAAAAAAAACATTGAGAGGTTGGAAATTTTGACATGACCCTAATTCACAAGAAGGATGGGAAGCTATGATTTTCCTATTTTCAGTGTAGAGGTGAAGTCCAAATGAAAAACTTGTTGATCATTGTGTTTCACAAGATTAACAACCATAAAATTGAAGAGAAAAAAAATGTGTATAAGACATTCGTAGTACCATTGTTTGCTTCTATAGTTTTTGGACACCATGTAGCGTTGTTTACTTCTACAACTTTTGGATGTCGTATAGCATTGTTTGCTTTTGCAACTTTTGGACATTCTAGTTGTGGATGGTTACATTTAAAATTTTCAAAATTGGAAGAAAAAAATAGACAACAATGAAACAAATAAAAAGATGATGTAGAAAATATTGGTGTCATGAAATAAGAGGAATAATTTGGGAAGAAATAACATGGAAATAAACAAAATTATGGTTGGAGATAAATTACTTGAAAAGAATAGACAAGGAGACAATTAACACTATGAAAAAAAAAAAAGGTGTTTTGTAATTACCCTTGTAATTCAATTTTTGAATTATAGAGGACATAATTTGCAACTCATTTTATTCATACACCATGAGTGCTAACGAACAAGTTGCATGAGTTGTAGAGTTGCAATTCACCATATATACGGTGTAATTCATTGCAACTCAATTACAATTTAGTCAAAATAACTCATTTTCAACTACTATGTAATTCCATTATAACTACACCCATGATGTCATGCTAACATCATTAATTATCATCCATATATTAAAATTTGACACGTGGCATTATGAAATTTTTTGACATAATTTTTTTTTTGAAATGTTGATCTCCATCATCCATTATGATTATTAATGATGGTCCAAGATTATGACACATGGCATAATAATTTTTTGCCACATGGCAATTTTTTAAATTAAAAAAATAATTAATAGTTAGGTAGGTCATACATAACCATAGGTAGGTAGGTTGGTAAGTCTCAAGATTACATACTTATGTATTTACTTAAGACCTACCTACTTACATAGGTAGGTAGAAAATTAGGACCTATTTATTTACCTAAATAGGTAAATAGGTAGGAAAGCACAATATTAAGTGCATTAAATAATAGCCATGAAATTTTATTTTTTATTTTATGTTTTGCTTTTAGGTTAAGCTTTTTTAAGCTCATCCCAAATGACACATGTATTTTAATGTGAGAATATAAAAAACAAGCCTTCTTTATATAATTTATAACATGGGATTCAAAAACAAATCATATTGGTTAAATCTTTTAGTTATTTATTAATTGCAACTATAACATTTAAGCATTCAAGGCAAGCCAAATCCAAGGAGAGGGCTCCATTGTTTTTAGTGTCAAAACAAAAAATGAACCCTTTTTATTGGCACATCTAGTGCACTAAAAATTTTCAAAACAAAATAGAATTGAAAAAGTTATGGCCCTTCAAAGTAGAGGAGGTCAAGAATTCAAAAAAAAAAGTCAAATGCTATAAAGTTTGGTTCCCAAACACCCACAAAATTCCTTGTATGTTGTTTTGTTGTTATTAGAATTCAAAGATGATTTGTAGAACTTCATGTGGCATTCATATAACATTTTAAATCGTTTAAAATGAATAAGAAATAAGAAATTTATGAAGTTCGAAAGTAAGAAAGGTCCAAAAAGTTTTATAAAAAAAAACATGTTTTATAAGTTGGAAAGTTTATTTCTCTTCTTGTTATTTTTTCATTACTTGATTTCCTTTGCACTTCAAACATGATTTCTAGAACTTAAGTTAGTGCTCCCATAACATTTTAAATCACTCAAATTGAAACACATATGATGAAGATATAAATAATTGATGAATATGTACCCTTATTAAGTTATAAATAGTTGTATTACAGTCATAACATAGTTGAACAATAATATTTTAATAGTGGCACACTAGAGACCATATTAATTGTATCAATGAAAATATATCATAAACTAATTGTAAATGTATCCCATAACAGGTGGTGGAAATGTGGACACATGGCATGATCGCATATATATGTACATTGTACATTAATTGCAACATAATTGTTGTTTTAGTAACACATTTACAATAATTCTAAAGTAGTTGCTACATGCAACAATAATGTAATTCCTAAAAAAAATCAAACATGGTTGATTACATATGTATGTATGATGCATATAAATTATTGTATAAAAGATCCATTTTCAATTCACTTGTAATTATAATACAACTAACTAATTTTTTGACATGGCAATTCATTTATGAATACACCATTTTTCTGAAGAGATAGTTGCATAATAGTTATAATACCCAAAAGATAGTTGCATAACAGTTGTATATGAATTGTTTTTTGAGTTTTAGTTTCAAGGTAATGTGGTTTCAACGGATTCGATTTCTCATAGTGTGAGCACATTGACATCAAATGAAAAAAAAACCTCTAAAAACCATAACTTATGACTTCCAAAAGTTGGAGAGTTCCCTTTGAAAAAAAGACATCCGAAAACCTTAAATCATGACTTCCACAAATTGAAATGTTCTCTCTCGCCTTTTTTCCAAACTAGGTTGCCATGATGATGTTATATGGATGAAAGGGTTTTAACCCTATTTCATCCATTTAAGTTTCTAATATTTAAATTGTGTGCATGTGATGTAAGATCTTTTTGACAATGCAACATAATTTATACCTTATTGCTTTGAATTTTTTTTTGGAATTATTAGGCCTCTAATTGTTGACAAAATAAACATTGCATTGGTAATGACTAGTGTTGGCCAATTGTTTGTTTTAGCTTATTGTAGGTTATTTTAAAAATTGTTTAAAAATATGACCCACCAATTATCAAAATTGTTGTTAGAATTTAATATGCCCCCTTTATGGGTCTTCCCCGATTATTTTTTAATAATAATCATTCGATTAATATGCTTGGGTGCGAGTTATTTCATAGTCTATTGATAATTAATTATCATAAAATATTTTCTCTTTTAATGTTAATAACCTGCTTGGATGGCAATTAGTAAATAAGCAGGTCACCCACATAGGTTACTAAATTTAAAAATTCAAGGTTCAACCAGTTAATAAGATTTATATGCAAATAATCGACCAACATTTTTGTTAATTATCAACTTCAATAAACATTTCATAGCATAATTTCAGTATCGGTTTTTAAAAAATTTGCTATATTAGGAGCATATTGGACTAAGTTCGTTTGCATCATAATTTCCCTAGTATTTAAAATTAATTATATATATACATGGACCTCACGATGGTGTGTTAGTCTTTTAATTAATAAAAGGTTCTTAATATTGCAATTTACAAATTTGGGTGGTGAAGTTTTGGAATATTATTTTTTATTAGAAAAAAATAAGCATCAATTACAAAATACACTTTACAAATTTGGTAATTATTATCTTAATAAATAAAAGTTTTCATGCAATGCAAGGTAAACTAATATTGCTTTGTAAAATTGGAAATTACTTTTGAAGTAAAAAAATGTACACAAATGAAATTTTGAACATCCATGAATTTTTGAAATTTGTCAAAATTTGAAAAAATCATCATGCAAATCACCACAATGATGAATTGTTACAACATTACATATAAATGGGGTTTAATATACGAAGACATATATTAAGCTAGGGTTAATATAATAGATTTCATGTTGATTTCCATGGTTTTTATTTATTTCCAAATTTATATTATTATGAATTTAATTTAGATTATTAATATTTATACTTATTTTGGGAAATGGATTAAAATGTTGAATTCAACATAAGTTCAAAGCTATTTTTATAATTGATTCACAATTAATTTATTAGTGTTTTCCAATAGACCACTTGGAAATAAGAATAAATAAATCAGAACTCAATGCACTGCTACATCATAACTTGTTTGTTTTGTAATCCTTTCACATTAGATTTTCTATCAAAACAAACCTTGGACAATTTTGGGATAAGTTAAAAAAGACCAATCATTTAAGATAGGTAAGTGCTAGTAAAATGGACAAATGTAAGATGACTAAACATTAGCACAATGCCATAGTGGCATGTTCAATATGACTAACTATGTGATTAAATGTAATGATGTGGCATGTCCAATTTAATAAATTGTGTGATTGTATTGATGATGTGTTGTGTTTATTTTAACAATCTATGTGATTAAATTGATGATGTGGCATGTGCATTTTGTCTAATTGTGTGAATGAATGTAATAATGACATGACATGTTCATTGTGACTAAATATGTGATTAAATATGATTATTTTATAGAATAATTATAACTTAAATATTTTTTTAGTAATTTGTATTTAAAAAATATTTTCAATTTGTCAATTCCCTTTTGGATTATATTCAAATCAAATATTCTTTTAATTCAAATTTTTTTTTGGAAGTTAAACCTTATAATAGGTTCAACATAGAAAACTTAAACATTTTAAGATGTGACTTTAAGGGGTAAAACCCTTGGTTATATACTTTTCAAAATGAGATTGATGACTAAACAATATGGGATATATTTTTTCAAGGAACAATTTGATCACATGAAGTTTTCAATTTATTAAACCTACCACTAAACACTTGAGAATAAGATTTACAACTTTTTATACATTTTTTTGCTTCTAGGCTTCAAAAATATTTTGTAGTTCTTCACTTGGCGCATCCAATGGTACAAAAAATGTTGAAATTGATGAAGAAATGAACAACTTATGCCCTTTGAAAGTGAAAAGGGTGATTTGAAAAAAATTGAACATAACAGTTCAGTTTGTGTTTTTGAATTTAAACTCTTTGTATGTTACTTCATTGCTTTTGGAATTCCAACAAAATTTGTAATTCTTTTCTTAGCACATCCAATGGTACAAAAAATTGTTGAAATTGATCAAAAATTGAACAAGTTATGCCCTTTGAAAATGAAGGTGATTTGCAAAATGAACATAACAATTGAGTTTGTGTTTTTGAGTTTAAACTTTTTGTACATTGTTCCATTACCTTCAACACTCAAAAACATTTTGTAACTCTCCTCTTGGCGCATCCAATATTATAAAAATTTCTCAATTTGATAAAGAAATGAGAAAGATATGTTCATTGAAAGTGAAGTGGGGTGATTCAAGCACGAATTAACGACTTAAAAATTCAATTACCTTTTTTGAGTTTTAGTTCTTCATACATTGTTCCATTTTTTTCATGTTTAAAAAAAATTTGTAATTCTCCTCTTGAGAAATCCAAAGGTGAAAAAAAATCTTAATTTGATAAAGGAATGAACAAGTTATGTTCATTGAAAGTGGAAGGGGTGATTTGTAGAAATTGACCACAAGTTAATCCAACTTGTGTTTTTTACTTAAAACTCTTTATACATTTTTTTTTGGTTTTTACATTTCAAAGAAAGTTTGTGAAGCTTAAAATAACACATTTGGAGTTTTTAAATCGTTGAGAATGGACAAGTAATGAGACATATATGAAATTTGAAAGTGAAGGGGGTCTATATGCTTGTTTTTTCTTGAGTGAGGTCAACCTATGTTAATAATACATGAGTAATCAAAGTGACTAACTTTAGTCACATTTATACATGTGTTAAATAAATGATTGATTTTATTCATATATATATATATATATATATATATATATATATCACTTTGATTACATGTGTAAATTAATTGACTAATTTTAGTTACATTGCTAGTAGGTTGATTACACATAGCCACTACTTAAAGTCCACATATGAATTTACAATGTCTATTTTGACTAAAATGAAATTCAAATTAGTTATAATAGACAATGCTACTTTTGTGATTTGTCAAAATGGACATGGTTAGTTACGTGGTTAAGAATAATTTGACTTTATAGTCATGTTAGTTAAATTTCAATAGTGAAAAGAAGATGGTTTTGTTGTAGTGATGTCACAAGAATAATATTATTCTACAATGATCAAATTTTTTTATTCATTGGGAGAATCATGACATTGATGGATTATGACATTCAAGTTTATATGCAAAACAATTAACAAATTTTACATTGTAATCAATGTACATCAATTTAATTATATTGATTAATTTACTTAATGTGTTACTATTAAGTACGGGTTCCACATTGCCAAGTTCATGTTTGAATATTATTTCACCAATCACAATGTGCTGGAAAGATTGGAAATTGTCATTTGTCATTGATGCTCCCAGCGCATGTTGAAGAACACAAACAACTTCTTTAGGGAGATTCTTATGCAAGCTAAGTACTTTGTTTTAGTAGGTCTTGGATGTGGGTAATATCATGGTGCTTTGCTTTATGCTTTAGGTCTTGTTAAAGAGATGAATGTTCTTGACAAGTTTTAATTTTTCTCTCTTAATGTTTCCATTGTGCAAAATTTTAAAAATGTTTGTTAAGATCTATGGTGAAGGATCATAGTTTAGAAGCATAGGGAAGTGATGAAAGACCTTAGGTAATTTGAAAGCTTGTATATATGATTCCATATGTTTGGGTTTGATGTGCTTAAGTGGTTATCTTTAAATTGTTTGCATTGTTAGGGAGCAAGACCTATTGCGATTGGAACTCTAAGAGAAATCAAGCTTTTCATTTTTGCAAATGCAAGTGGTTCTCTTTATACTTGTTGCAATCATGATTAGGGTTGAATTATCTCTTGTAAAGGCTTCTTGTGAATTGTGAAAATTGGGAGAAATCTAAGACATTGATGGAAGGTTGATTTGTTTACTTTGTGTGGGTTTGATGTTGTAATTGTTGATTAATCTATGTTATGGGCATAATTGGAAGCTTGTGGTTAGATATGGTGATATAAGGGTATGGGTTTGTATGTTTTGTATGACGAAATCATAGTTGAAAACAACAATAATTCATGAAATTAAACTCAAAATGATCCAATCCCTATTTGTGCCCTAGGAGTCAAAGTTCCAAGGTATTGTAGAATTAAAATCTTATTATCATGTTGATGAGAAAATTATGTTATTAACCATTTCATTTTACATTTGTGTTGCATACAAAATTGATGAGGTGTGGAATTGTTTTTGTCCTTGTTTTTTTCATTACAGTAGATCAAACATATGAAAGTCTTGACTCAAAAAGGTGGGAGTCTTAGGCAAATTCCTTAACTTCAAACTTTTCATGTAACATTTCATTTCAAAATTTTCAAAACAAAATAAAAGCATAATTAAATCAAGAACTTCAAAATCCATTGTCCACAACTTGTTCTTTAACATGAACATTCCATAATATGTAACCACCTTCTTGATCATGTGCCAATATGTTGACAATGAATAGAACATATGTATTAGGCAAACATGAAGGGGGGAAAAAAGGAAGTATAGAAAGCTACAAATAATTGACATGGAACTATCAATGACATAAAATTTGCTTGCTATCACATGACATGAAAGTCTACTTGTAATCCATTAGGCAAACCATTCATCCATGAAACCTCCATGAACCAAGTTCAAGGGGTTGGATATAAGAGTCCAAATTTATTTGTGAACATGTTAAATTTTAGCCATTAGTACCAAGTTGGCATTCAACCTTGTGTCACTATGAGAAGGTCATGTCCATTGGTGTGAAGCCTAGTCAATAAGACCAATTATGCATCATCAAACTTTGGGAAGCCTTGACCAACATTAATTTGGAAGAGGATGATGCAGAATTCACCTAGGATCCCTCTTGCAAGCTCTACTCTCAAAATTGCTTGATGAGGGGTTGTTCATAATATTGCCAAATCTTACTTTGAAGTTCTATTCTTATTGTTACAGTATAAGAAAAAACTCATGATGTTAACATATTGAATATTGTCAAACAAGTAATGAATCCTCTACCTCTTTTATTACCTATCACAAGGCTACTCATGTTGAACATCTTTATTCCCTACATAAACTGGGAGAAAGGATGCATAGTAAAATTGAATGTCTAAACAACAAGAGTTATAAAAACACAAGTATTCAACTGCAATGATAACCATACCAAAAAACCCTAATTTGTCAGATTTTGTTTATAAAACAGGTTACAAGGTTACAAACCTAAAATTCAATACTGAATATTCCATGACATTCTCAATTGATTCAGTATCACCACTTGACAAACTAATCTATGACTCTAACGCTTGGAACAAACAAGGATAAATTAGTGCTGATCTTAGCATGGTCAAATGACAAGTGAAGTGAAACAATGTTTATTTTAGCATCCTTTAATGACCATTATGTTTCATTTCAAAATCTGTCTACTAGACAGTCATTGCATTCCAATAACCATACAAAAACTTGCACAAAATGGTAAGGAAAACATTTTACCAAATTGTAGATGGCATAGGTTGGTATTGAGGAGATTAACATGGGTGAAATAAATTCGGAGCATCAAGGCATACAATCCGTCCACCAGATGATCTTTGCATATTGATATTGCTAAGGAAAACATTCTTACCAGCTTGTAGATGATATATATGTCATTATTAGGCAGGGATATCTGGGTGATGTAAAATCTGTAGCATAGTAGCTACACAAAGCGCACCAAATGTTATAAGGGTTGCCACAACCAAAGTTTCATAACTAAGCAACCATGAGAATAACATATTGAGCTTTGTTTGTTGGTATCTCTCCTTGCATTCATCTTCATACACATCCTGGAAGGGAAATTCGAGGCCTTCGATCCTGAGTCTGTCCACCCTGCGAAGAAGTGCCTGAGAGAGCAGATGCAACAATGTCAATTTATCTAGCTAGTTACAACTACATGGTTACTAGTTACTACCAATCTCAGGCAGTTACCAGAAACAGGACCTTGACCCCCAGCAGCTATGAGGGACATTCTTAGAAATCATAACCACAGTTCTCAAAATTCAAAGGCCCGGTTCTCTATATAACCATGATTCTCAAATTTTTTTGAAAAACAATCAAACAACCAACCATATACCTACCAGTTTATTGCTGGCTTTTTCATGAAAGCCATTGGTTCTCTAAGGGGTATGAAATAACTAGGCTGACGGTTCTTTGATTCTGATTTTGTTCCAGCAAACTGTATCTGGTGATTCTCTGATTCTGAAATACTTAAGAAACTGGAACCAACAGTTCTTTATAAATTCAAATGACATGTTGGTTCCCTCCTTTTGGAACTTGGGGCCAACAGGTAAGTGTAGGATATATGTATACCATTGAATTGCTATCCTAAAAAAATCAAAGAACCAATTCTGATCCTTCACAAGTAGAATAAGATCATATAAGCAGGTTTGGCCCTTAACCAGTGTTCAAGAAAATTAGAAAACCAGGTCAAAGGACACACCCTAAACTGTCAATTAATTGCTAGTTCTTTCATGAAAGCTGACACTTGTTTGAAACTTTTTCAAAACCCAAAACTGGAAGTTCTTTTGATTCTGATTTTTTTCTTTAAAAACCTGAACTGAAGGTTTTGTGATTTTCTGACATTTAAAAAAAAAAACTGGGACTGGAAGTCACTTCCAAAATTTTCAAAAATCAGAACTGGAGGTTATTGACAAAATCAGAGAATTGCACAACACTGGGTAGTACTTGAACCCGTAAGCTCTAACCACATTTGACTGCTGGTTTCTAGATTTTCAACAAATAGAACAAGGTTGGCCCTTAACCCAGGTTTTTAAAATAAGAGAACTGGGTCAAAGAACATACCCTGAACTGTTGGTTCTTTCATGAAAATTGCTAGTTCTTTGATTTTTTCCCCAAGAAACACAAAAATCAGAGGTTCATGTAATTCTGGAAAATATCTTGAAAACTGAAAATGGAGGTTATGTGATTCTGAAAAAGAACTGACATTGACTTGCGACCAGTCTCATTCTCAAAAATCATAGAACCTGTTTTGATCTGTCTAAGCTGGGTTCTGAGAAATCAAAGAACTGGGTCACAGAACCTTCCCTGCAAACCAGCAGTTCTGTGCCACTTCTTCGAAATTTCTCAAAAGTCACAAACTACGAACTACGGGTTCTTTTGATTTTGAAAACATTTCAAAAAAGCCAAAACCACAGGAGGTTCTGTGATTTCTGAAAAAAATGATGGTAACCCTTTACTAGTCCAAATCTCAAAGATCATAGAACCAGGTTTGATCCTTATGGGGTTCTAAAAAATCAAAGAACCCAGTCAAAGAGCCTACCTATAACGATTGATTCACTGGTTCTTTCATGAAAACTGCCAGTTCTTTGAGAGTCGTCAAAAATCCCACAACTGGATGTTCTTTACGTTCTGAAAATATTTCGATATTTTTTTGTGGTAGGTAAGGCCTGAGGTCAAGGCCATACCAGAATAAGGGTACCACCCAAGGCGGCCCCTGGACAAGAAATAGACATAGAAATGGTACCTGTCGTGATAGGTCTTCATTGGCGAGGATCACCTTCAAATCGGTAATGAGCTTGTTCTTTAGCACAACTCCAATGGCAGCAATACCGGTGGCAAACGCAGCTAATGCTAACGGATAGCCTCGATTGTTCCAGTGTAACAGAATGGATTGCGCTATAGCTGTGAGAAGCAAGCCTTGGAACGCACTGTAAAACCCCACCACCTGATAAATTTCGTTCTTGATGCTGCCTATTTCCTTCCCTCTCACATCCATCTGCTCTTCCAATGTTCTAACGCTACTCGTCCAATCTTCCAGCGCCACACTGTTCAAATTTTCTTTGGTGTTTTGCAATCCCCTAAAGGCCATTATATTCCGAAACTGAGTCTCGCACTTCGCCATCGGAGTTGGCGCGGGACGCACGGGGACCGTTGCATCGCCGTTGTGGGCCATTACTGGGGTAATCTCCTCAACGTGTGTTCTAACTGCTGGAGCCGGTTCCTCGGTTTCTACTGGGCCTTTGGAAGATAGCAGGTGGTCAGGCAGCTCAATCTTCAGACGGTGCTCTGTACCGTCGCTATTGCGATGTGGGCTTG
>Ga0116231_10010697_pt1 | contig 14562 bp, 13 predicted proteins | sample S1TSphgellanicum_2_FD_89695 | JGI IMG/M metagenome (GOLD analysis project Ga0116231, IMG submission 89695) | Host-associated microbial communities from peat moss isolated from Minnesota, USA - S1T2_Fd - Sphagnum magellanicum MG | ecosystem: Host-associated > Plants > Peat moss > Unclassified...
CAACGCGTATCTACGCGCATGACATGGAGGGCAAGGCAGCGCTCTGCACGGCGCCCTCAGGTCTGTCGCCCGTCTCCGGGCGCGACAATCCGGTCGCCATCACCACGGGCGGCAACGGATGGTGCGGCATTCCGGTGCGCGCCTCCACCGGCCGGCCGTTCACCGCCGGGCTGCTGACCGATGCCCCCCATAACGGTAAGGTCTACGTCCATACGGTCGGAGACGACACGCGCATCGATTATATCGCCAAGGCGGGCCCGGTCGTCCCGGACAGCTTCGCCGTGCGGCTGATACCGGGCGACGCCGTCGTTCGGGTGACTGTCACGCCGGCGTCGGCCGTCACGCCGGTTTCAACGGCGCCAGGCGCGCCAAAAGCGGGGAAATAAACCATGTCGAACCGTGTTCTGAGTGCCGTCCTGTCCTCGATCGTCTCCGCCGGGCTGTTCGCCTCGGCCGCCGCTCAGGCGCAGACGGTCTGCACCTCCGCCGCCGATGAGGGCGCCTTCCAGGTCGGCGCTCTCAAGAGCGAACTGACCGTGCTGGCCATCGGCTGCCGCAACGAGGACGCCTATAACAGCTTCGTCGAACGCTACCGTTCCGAGCTCGTCGCCAAGGACGGGGTGGTGAACGCTTGGTTCAAGCGCAACTATGGCAGCGCGGCGCAGCGCAACTATGACCAGTACATCACGCTGCTCGCCAACGAACATGCCCAGTTGGCGCAGCGCGAGGGCACGGATTTCTGCCCGCGCCTGATGGTCATGTTCAACGAGGTCATGGCCCTGCCAAGCGCGAGCGTGCTGGAGGAATACGCCGAGGTGAAGGACGTGGTGCCGCCGGCCGTCGGCGCCTGCGAGGGGCCTTCCGCCGCCCCCGCCTCGCGCCCGGTGCGCACGGCGGCCGCGGCGAAAAGGAAGTAGCGGGATCGATGGCCGCCGCCCCGGCTCGCGCGGGGGCGGCGGGATAACCTCTCGACTCCCCGCCCTGGCCACGCCATCTCCTGAGGTTCCAAGGAGAAGCCGATGTCCCAGGTGATGACCCGGCAGGCGCCGGTCGCGTTCATTCCGCTCAAGCAGCCCGCCAAGCCGCATACCCGCACCCTGAGGGTGGTCTCGGACTACGCGCCGGCCGGCGACCAGCCCACCGCGATCCATGACCTCGTCGCCGGCGTCCGCCAGGGCGAGCGCGATCAGGTGCTGCTCGGCGTCACCGGCTCGGGCAAGACCTTCACCATGGCCAAGGTGATCGAGGCGGTTCAAAAACCCACCCTGATCCTCGCGCCGAACAAGACGCTGGCCGCCCAGCTCTACGGCGAGATGAAATCCTTCTTCCCCGAGAACGCGGTCGAATACTTCGTCAGCTATTACGACTACTTCCAGCCGGAAGCCTACGTGCCGCGCACCGACACGTATATCGAGAAAGACTCCCAGATCAACGAGCAGATCGACCGGATGCGCCATTCGGCCACCCAGATGCTGCTCGAACGCAACGACGTGATCATCGTCGCCTCGGTCTCCTGCATCTACGGCATCGGCTCGGTCGAGACCTATTCGCGCATGGTGGTGAAACTCGAAAAGGGCGGCCGGATCGACCGCGACACGCTGGCCAAGGCGCTGGTGGAATTACAGTACCGCCGCAACGACGCCGCCTTCGCCCGCGGCACCTTCCGCCTGCGCGGCGACATCGTCGATGTCTATCCCAGCCATTACGAGGACCGCGCCTGGCGCGTCTCCCTGTTCGGCGAGGAGATCGAGGCGATCCACGAATTCGATCCGCTGACCGGCGAGAAAACCGCCGAACTGCCCGAGATCAGCATCTACGCCAATAGCCACTACGTCACGCCCCGCCCCACGCTCACCCAGGCGATCAAGGACATCAAGATCGAGTTGCAAAACCGGCTGGCGGAGTTCACCGCGCAGGGCAAGTTGCTGGAGGCGGAGCGGCTGCTGCAGCGAACCACGTTCGACATCGAAATGATGGAAACGACCGGCGCCTGCAAGGGAATCGAGAATTACTCGCGCTATCTCTCCGGCCGCAATCCCGGCGAGCCGCCGCCCACCCTGTTCGAATACCTGCCGGAGGACGCGCTGCTGGTGGTGGACGAAAGCCATGTCACCGTGCCGCAGATCGGCGGCATGGAGCGTGGCGATCACGCCCGCAAATCCATCCTCTCGGAGTTCGGGTTCCGGCTCCCCTCCTGCCTGGACAACCGGCCGCTGAAATTCGAGGAATGGGAACGCTTCCGGCCGCTGACGGTGTTCGTCAGCGCCACGCCCGGTCCGTGGGAAATGGACCGCACGGGCGGCGTGTTCGCCGAACAGGTGATCCGCCCAACAGGGCTCATCGACCCGGTGACCGAGGTGCGTCCGGTCGAGCGGCAGGTGGATGACCTACTGGCCGAGATCAAGCTCACCGTCGCCGCCGGCGGGCGCATTCTGGTGACGGTGCTGACCAAGCGCATGGCGGAGGATTTGACCGACTATCTGACCGAGCAGGGCATCAAGGTGCGCTACCTGCACTCGGACGTGGACACGCTGGAGCGGATCGAGATCATCCGCGATCTGCGCCTCGGCGTGTTCGATGTCCTGATCGGCATCAACCTGCTGCGCGAGGGGCTGGATATTCCGGAATGCTCGCTGGTGGCGATCCTCGATGCCGACAAGGAGGGTTTTCTGCGCTCCAAGACGTCGCTGGTGCAGACCATCGGCCGCGCCGCCCGCAACGTCGATGGCCGGGTGATCCTCTATGCCGACCGGATGACCGAGAGTCTGCGTTTCGCCATCGAGGAGACCGAACGGCGTCGCAACAAACAGCGCGCCTGGAACGAGGCGCACGGCATCACGCCGCAATCGGTGAAAAGCCAGATCGGCAAGGTGCTCGAAAGCGTGTTCGAGCAGGATTACGTCACGGTCGCGCCGGTCAACGATGTCGGCGCCACGGAATTCGTCGGCAAGGATCTGCGGTCGAGCATCGCGGAGATCGAGAAGAAGATGCGCGCCGCCGCCGCCGATCTGGAATTCGAGACGGCCGCCAGGTTGCGCGACGAAATCCGCCGGCTGGAGGCGCTGGAACTCGGCCTCGAACCACCCCCCGCCGCCTCCGCCACGATGCGGCCGGGACGCGAGCGGGCGCGCGATCGCGGTCCCACGCCGATGGGGCCCGGTGGCGGCGGATATGACCCGAGCAAGCGGAAGGGTGGGCGTGGGAGAGGACGGTAGAGCGATAAAGCGAAACGACGCCCTCTGCGTCACGCGGGCGCGCAGAGCGCGCTCGCCGGCCGCCACGTGTAATTCCACTTATCGTGGAAATCCGTCATGAATTCGGCCTCGTAGCGTCGTTGCGGCTGGCCGTTCTCCGTGAACACGCGATCGACGAGCGCAAAAAACGCCAGGCGTTCCCGTTGCAATCGCAGCAGGGCATGTTCCCGCACCGCCTCCGGCGCCGGTGAGCGTTTGATCATCCGCGCGACGGCTTCCGCCACGTCCTGGGGCGTGTCGTCGGCATAGATCGCGACGTCGTCCGACAGCCACCAGTTTCGCCCGCCGATGCAGCGCGTGGTCACCACCGGCACGCCGCACAGAAGATATTCGATCGTGGCGTAGTTCGCGCCCTCCGCGCCCGATAGCGCCAGCCCGCAGCGGGCCGAGTTGACCACGGCGACGACCCGCGCGGGATCCACATGCTTGTCGTTCAGATGCGCCCGAGGCAGCAGGGCCGAGAGACCGGCGAGTTGTTCGGCCGTCGGTTCGGCGGCAAGCAGGACGAGACTCTCGACCGCGGTCGCCAGTTCATGCCGTTTGTAGGGGTGGAAACGCGCATTGAAAACGGCATCGAAACGCTTCACGGCGTCGGGTTCGATCACGAACACCCGTTCATCCACGAAGGCATTGTTGCTGATCAGCTCGGCCGGGAATCCGAGTTTCCTTGCCAGCAGCAATTCACGGACGTCGTTGACGAGAAAGGTCATCGACGCGTCGGGATAGTGCTCTCGAAGCCCCGCCATCTCCGCGAGGAGCTTTTCCCCCAGGGTAGGCTGGAACTCGATGCTCACGTTCGAGTTGAAAAAATAGTGAACCCGGCGGCCGGTTTTGCGATACCAGGCCATTGTCGGAACAACGACATCGGCGAACGAATAGGTCGCTGAATGGATGATGACCGGATCGCGTGAAATAAGCACGCCAACGACAACCACGTCCGGGTCGAACGCGGCTTTTGTCGCCCATGGATTGGCCGCCGCCACCGGGTCCTGCTCCAGGCTCCGCAGATGCGGAATTTCCTCTTCGAGAACGGCGATTTTCCGTTCTATTTCGGTGTTTCCCGGGAACAGGGTTGCGCCCATCCGCAAGATCCCGAGCGCTTCCTCGTGCCGACCCAGCTTCCGCAGCGCTTCCGCCACCCCGAAATAGCCGCCTGCCTCATGCGGAAATCGGTCGCGGACATGTTCCCATCTTCTGAGTGCCTCGTCCCAGTGCTGCTGATACTGCGCGACGAGCGCATGGGAGTGCGCCAGCCAGAAATAGTCCGGAAACCGAACCATGCCCTCGGCATGGACGATCTCCGCTTCCGCGAAATCGCCGCTATCGCGAAGGATCGCGGCATAGCCTCCCGCGGCCTCGGCCAAATCGGGAAACCGCTCGCGGAGCGCGCGCCACTGCGCGATCCCGCGCGGCCAGTCCCGTCGGTAAAACGCCAGCCGGCCGAGCTCGCGGCCCGGCTCCCAGAGATCGGGAAATCGCGAAATCGCCGCGGTCAGAATCCCCTCGGCCCTGTCATATTGGCCCAACTCGATCAGGCACGCGGCCTCGCCGACGGCGCCCTCCCAACGATGCGGAAAACGGCTGCCAATCTCGGCCCATTCCTCCCGCGCCCGCGCCCATTCCTGCCGGCTCTGCGTCGCCCGCGCTCGCGCCACGAGCGCCTCGAACAATTCCTCGGGCGGGCGATTGGCATCGTCTGGTGTCATGCGGGACGGCTCCGATGAAGTCCCGGCGACGCTGCCATGGCGCCTATCTGCTATCAACGGCGGCTCGAAAGCCCGTCAACGCGACGGCCCGGCGGATTGGAGGAGTTGATGGCGGACCGGCCTCCACCCGAACAGGCGCTGCCTGTCGCGATACTGCTCAGCGCCGCCGGCGGGTTCCTCGATGCGTTCACCTGGATCGACCATGGCGGCGTGTTCGCCAACGCGCAGAGCGGCAATGTCGTTCTGCTCGGCTTGTTCGCGGCGTCCGGCAAGTGGAACCAGGCGATCCGGCATGTTCCCCCCATCGCCGCGTTCGTGGCCGGCGTGTTCGTCGCCCATCGGCTTCGGGTCGGCTCATCGCAGGCAAGGTTGCGCAAGGCCGTCCTGGCGAGCCTCGCGATCGAGATCCTGCTGCTTCTGGTGGTGACGGTTCTGCCATCGGAGGTTCCGGACCTGCCGATCGTCCTCGGGATCGCTTTCGTCGCGGCTTTGCAGAGTTCCAGTTTCGCGCGGGTCGAGACCTGGGCGTACAGCTCGGTGATGACGACGGGCAATTTGCGGCGCGCCGCCGAGGCCCTGTTCGCCGCGACCACGCCCCCGCGGGACCCCTCGTCCCTCCGCGAGGCGGGGGTGTTCGCCACCGTCTGCGTGACGTTCGGCCTGGGTGCCACCGCAGGCGGCTTGCTGTCCGAGCGATGGCACAACGCCGCCGTCAGCATTCCGGCCGCGATGCTAGGGCTGGCACTCCTCCTATGCCTGTGGCCGCTGTGGCGGCGTGCCACCGTCCGTTAACCCCGGCTTCATGACGGATCGGTGATGCTGCATTGCAGTATTTTGCTGCACCGCAGCATCGCCCGGGTGTTAACTCATCCGTGAGGCAATCGAGGGGATTGAGACCATGAACGCTTTCTCGCCGTTGCGACTGAGCGACCTGCCGAATGCGGAGTTGTTCGGACTGCCCGCCACTTTGCCGCCTGCTCCTGTCGGCGGCGGTTTTCTCGCGCGGGTCTATGACCGTATGATCGCGTCCTGGCGCGTCGAACCCGATTTGGCGGACATGGGGCCGTCGCAAATCCACGAATTGCTGGTGATGCGCGGCCGCGACTGACGCGCCTGCCGCTGGCCAGACCGGTCGATCCCCGTCTTCGGCTCCCGCTTTTAACGGCAATCCGCGCGCCTTAACTGCCGTGTCCTGATATGTCTCTCACCTCGGCGGTTGCATCGCCCATCTCATGGGCAGCGCGCCGCGCGGCATTGAGGGCGGGTCTGGCTGGTGAGCGACCGGAGCGACGAGGAGATCGAGCGGCTGGCCAATCGATTGGCCTTGCTGGTGTCCGACACCGGCGAGGCCGACAATGCCGGCCGCGCCGCCGGCGCCCTCGCCCGCCGCATGGGCTTATCCGGCGGCGATCTCAAGGCCATTTTCCTCGCGGGCGCGAGCGCCCGGCCAAGAGGCGAGCGCAAAGCCGATGACCGCCGGGGCGATACGCCTGAGGTGGCGGCGATGGGCCGCCAGATCTCCGCGCTGCGCCACAGCCTCACTCTGGCCGAGGTCACCGCCCGCAAGGCGGAACGCGAGCGTGACGCCCTCAAGCAGGAGAACGAGGCGCTGAAGGCAGCCGCCGCGGTGCGGAAAGGCGGCGGGTTGATGCTGCGTATCGCCGCCACGTCGGTGCTCACCGTCGCGCTGGCCTGCGGCGTCTACACCATCGCGGCGCCCGCCTTCCGCCCGCCAACGACCCCGCCGCCGCAATTCGCTCCGGCCGATCCGTCCGCCGTCACGGTCGCCCGGGTCGCCATCGTGCGCGGCACCGGGGCACGTCTGTTCAGCATGCCGAACCGGGGCTCCGCGATCATCACGTCGGTCCCGCCCGGCACGCATCTTCCCGTCAAACGTCTTGTCGTGAACGTGCTGACGCAGTGGGCCGAGGTTCAGTTCGGCGCGCGCGACGGGTTCGTCTCGACGACGGACGTCGATATTCCCTGAACCGGCGGGCTTACGAGCGTCGATTCCGGCTGTTCGTCCTTCAGCGCCACGCCGCTCAGCCCAAGTCGCCGCATCTCCCGCACGAGCCAGATCGCCTTCTCGGCAGCGGCCGCGACAGCCAGCCCTTCGGCGCGGATGTTGGAGATGCAGTTGCGCTCGGCATCGGAGCGGCCGATTTTCGGCGCCCATGTCAGATAGAGGCCGAGGCTGTCGGGCGAGGACAGGCCCGGCCGTTCGCCGATCAGCACCACCACCGCGCACGCCCCCAGCGCCTCGCCGATGGCATCGCCGATGGCCACCCGCCCCTGCCGGACGACGATCACCGGCCCGTCGCCGAGAGCGGGCCGCAGATGGGCCAGCATCGACGGGGCATGGCGCTGCACGGCGGTCGCGGAAAGTCCGTCGCACACCACGAAAGCGATTTGCCCCGGCGCGGGCGCGGCCGAAAGCGCGGCGCGCTCCGTATCCGGCAGCATGCGGCCCAGATCGGGCCGCAGAAGGTAGCTGCGGCGGTCCGGGCACGCGCTCCGCGCCACGCGCGGCGCGAACCCGAGTTCGGCGGCGAACAGGTCGATGTCGAGTTCGGTATGCACCGCGTCTCGAGCGGCGGCATGGGCGGCCTGGAACGCGAGATGGGCGGCGGTTGGCAGACCGTTTCCCACGCGGCCCAGCGCCACCCGCGCGGTGGTGAAGCGGCGCAGATCCCGCCACAGCGCCGGCGGTTCCGCCATCAGCCGAGGCCGATCAGGGCAGGGGCCATGCGGGTGGGGATCACATCGGGCGCCGCCGGCCCGTCCAATCCCATCCGCTCCAGCCACAGCTCGAATTCGGGCGCCGGCCGCTTACCCAGCACCCCGCGCAGATACAGAGAGTCGTGGAACGAGGTGCTTTGATAGGACAGCATCACGTCGTCCGCCCCCGGCACGCCCATCACATAAGTGACTCCGGCGACGCCGAGCAGCGTGAGCAGCGCATCCATGTCGTCCTGATCCGCCTCGGCATGGTTCGTGTAACAGACATCCACGCCCATCGGCAGGCCGAGCAGCTTGCCGCAGAAATGATCCTCCAGCCCCGCGCGGGTGATCTGCTTGCCGTCATAGAGGTATTCCGGGCCGATGAAGCCGACGACGCTGTTGACCAGCAGCGGCGCATAGGCGCGAGCCACGGCATAGGCCCGCGCCTCGATGGTCTGTTGATCCACCCCATGATGCGCGCCCGCCGACAAGGCGCTGCCCTGGCCCGTCTCGAAATACATCACGTTCCGGCCCACCGTGCCGCGCCCCAGCGACAGCGCCGCGTCCCGGGCCTCGGCGAGCAGCGAAAGGGTCACGCCGAAGCTGTGGTTGACGCCCTCGGTCCCGCCGATCGACTGGAAGACCAGATCGACCGGCGCCCCGAGTTCGATGGCGCGCAACGAGGTCGTGACGTGCGCCAGCACGCAGGTCTGGGTCGGGATATCCCAGCGCGCGCGGATGTCGTCGAGCATATGGAGCAGGCGGGTCGTCGCCGGCACGCTGTCGGTCGCCGGGTTGATGCCGATCACCGCGTCGCCCGCGCCGAGCAGCAATCCGTCCAGCGTCGCGGCGGCGACGCCCTGCGGCGCGTCCACCGGATCGTTCGGTTGCAGGCGCACCGACATGCGCCCCGGCAATCCGATCGTGTTGCGGAACGCGGTGGTGACCTGGCACTTCGCCGCCACGGCGACGAGGTCCTGCAACCGCATGATCTTGCTGACGGCGGCGGCCATCTCGGGCGTCAGCCCCGAGCGGAGAGCGGTGAGGCGCGCGGAACTGGCCTCGCCGAGCAGCCAGTCGCGGAACCCGCCGACGGTCAGGTGCGAGATCGGGGCGAACGCGGCCAAGTCATGGCTATCAAGGATTAGCCGCGTGACGTCGTCGGTCTCGTATGGGATCACCGCTTCGTTGAGGAATGCCTTCAATGGCAGATCAGCGAGCGCAAGCTGCGCGGCGACGCGCTCGCTGGCGCTAGACGCCGCCACGCCCGCCAGCACGTCCCCGGAGCGGTGCGGGGTGGCCTTCGCCAGCAGAGTGCGCAAATCCGGGAACGTGTGGTTCGTGCCGTTGATGCTCTGACGATAGGCCATGCAGCCGGATCCCGATCGCGGTTCGGTCCGAGGAGTAGCGGAAAACGCGGCGGTTCGCGCGCCTTGCGTGGGCGAGGGCGGCGCGTCTCACTTCTCGGCATGAGAGAACCAACGCGCGCCTCGCGTTGCACAAAATCTAGGAAGAGAAGAAATTGCAGTTCTACCTCAACGGCTACATTCCGGGTGACCCCGATATCCAGCCCGCATCGGCCGACGCGCCGGCGCGCCGGGCTTGCCTGCCGGACACCGCGGACGTTCTCATCGTCGGAACCGGCCCGGCCGGGATGCTGCTGGCAGCACAGCTGGCGGCGTTTCCCGGCATAACGACACGTATCGTCGATCGTCGCGAGGGCCCGCTGCAGGTCGGCCAGGCGGACGGCGTCGCCTGCCGCACGGTCGAGATGTTCGACGCCTTCGGCCTGAGCGGGAAACTCCTTCGCGAAGCCTATTGGGTGAACGAGACGGTCTTCTGGCGCCCATCGCCCGGGGATCGATCGAAAATCGAGCGAACCGGACGCGTGCAGGACACCGCCGACGGCCTGTCGGAATTTCCCCACCTGATCGTCAATCAGGCGCGCCTGCTCTCCTATCTCGAAGACCACATGCACAACTCTCCATCGCGGCTCGCCCCCGATTATGGCTGGGAATTTGTGACCCTGACGGTCGAGCCTGGGGGCGACCACCCGGTGCTCGTCACCCTGGCGAACGCGGCCACCCGCGAGGAAAGGCGGATCCGCGCGAAATATGTCGTTGGGTGCGACGGCGCGCGCAGCCGGGTGCGCGATGCCATCGGCGCGGTGCCGCGTGGCGACTTCACCAACCACGCCTGGGGTGTCGTCGACATGCTCGCCGAGACCGACTTTCCGGACATCCGGCTGAAGGCGGCGATCCAATCGGCGGATGAGGGGAACATCCTGCTCATTCCGCGCGAGGGTGGCTACATGGTGCGGCTCTATGTCGATCTCGGCGAGATCGACCCGGCGAACCGCGACGCGATCCGCCTCATGACGCAAGAACAGGTCATCCAGACCGCGCAACGCGTGCTCCGTCCGTATCGGCTCGACGTGAGGAGCGTGGTGTGGTTCGCGGTCTATCAAGTCGGCCAGCGCGTCACCGACCGCTTCGATGACGTTGCGAATGAGGAGGCGGGATCTCGGTTGCCGCGCGTCTTCATAGCCGGCGATGCGTGCCACACGCACAGCGCCAAAGCTGGTCAGGGCATGAACGTATCCATGCAGGACACCTATAACCTCGGTTGGAAGCTCGCCTCCGTCATCGAATGGCGCGCGCGGCCGGAGCTGCTGCGCACCTACACGACCGAGCGTCACGCGATCGCGCAGGGGCTCATCGACTTCGACAAGGAATGGTCGAGGATCATGGCGTCGCCGCCGAAGGATCCGGACCACCCGGAACAGGGCGGCCTCGATCCCGCCGAGTTGCAGGCTTATTTCGTGAAGTCGGGCCGCTACACGGCGGGTGTCGGCACGCACTATCCGCCGGCGACCTGCCTGACCGCGGAAGCGACACACCAGGCGTTGGCCGCCGGCTTCACGATCGGCATGCGCTTTCACTCCGCGCCCGTCGTGCGCCTGGCGGACGCGAGGCCGCTGCAACTTGGCCACGTCGCGCGGGCGGACGGGGCGTGGCGTCTCTACGCCTTTGCCGACGCAGGCGGAGCAAGGCTGCGCGCGCTCATGGATCACCTCGCGCGATCCGAGCGTTCGCCGATCCGGCGGTTCACCCCGCGCGGGAGGGATATCGACAGCGTGATCGATGTCCGCGGAATCTTTCAGCAAGGGCATCGTGATCTCAAGGTCGAGGACCTGCCGTCGATGCTCCTGCCACGCAAAGGCCGGTTCGGGTTGATCGACTATGAGAAGGCCTTCACGTCCGACCTCAGGGACGGCCCGGATATCTTCGATCTGCGCGGCATCGATCGCACACGGGGCGCGATGGTCGTCGTGAGGCCGGACCAGCACGTCGCCAACGTGCTGCCGCTCGACGCATACGATGCGCTCGCCGCTTTCTTCGGACGGTTCATGCTCGACCAGCACTGAACCTGAAGCGGCCCGGCGAACCACGCTCATATGGCACCCGGGCAGTTTCCCAGTCCGAATTCGCTTGACAAGGCCCGGAAGGCAATCTACTCGCCGCGCCTCACTCGGAACGCGGGAGATCCGTGCCGCCATGCCATCGGCGGCGAGATCGTATGAACCGCGGTCCCTTGGCATAAGGACCAGGGATTATGGCTAAGAAGATCGTCGGCTATATCAAGCTGCAAATTCCGGCAGGCAAGGCAAACCCGTCGCCGCCGGTTGGCCCGGCGCTGGGCCAGCGCGGCCTGAACATCATGTCGTTCGTCAAGGAATTCAACGCGGCGACCGCGCAGATGGAGCCCGGCACGCCGACGCCGGTTGTGATCACCGCGTATGGTGACCGCACCTTCACGTTCATCACCAAGACGCCGCCGAACACCTACTTCCTCAAGAAGGCCGCCGGGATCACCAAGGGTACGACCACGCCGGGCAAGGGCGCCTCCGTCGGCCGTGTGACGACAACCCAGCTTCGCGAGATCGCAGCGGTCAAGATGAAGGACATGAATGCCAACGACGTCGAGGGTGCCGTCCGTATGCTCGCCGGGTCGGCCCGATCGATGGGTCTGACCGTGGTGGAGGGCTGATCGTCATGGCACACAACAAGCGCCTCGCCGCCGCCGCGAAAACGGTCGACGCGGCCAAATCCTACGATCTCGCCGCCGCCATCGACCTGGTGCGCGCCAACGCGAAGGCCAAGTTCGACGAGACCATCGAGATCTCGATGAACCTGGGCATCGACCCGCGCCACGCCGACCAGATGGTCCGCGGCTTGGTCAGCCTGCCGAACGGCACCGGCAAAACCGTCCGCGTCGGCGTGTTCGCCCGTGGCGCCAAAGCCGAGGAGGCCCTGGCCGCCGGAGCCGACGTGGTGGGCGCGGACGATCTGGCGGAGAAGGTCCAGGCCGGCGACATCGCGTTCGACCGCTGCATCGCCACGCCCGACATGATGGCCCTGGTCGGGCGGCTGGGTAAGATCCTCGGTCCGCGCGGCCTGATGCCGAACCCGCGTCTGGGCACCGTGACGATGGACGTGAAGGGCGCGATCGCCGCCGCCAAAGGCGGGCAGGTCGAGTTCCGTGCGGAAAAGGCGGGCATCGTGCATGCCGGCATCGGCAAGGCCAGCTTCTCCTCGGAGCAATTGCTCCAGAACGCCAAGGCCTTCGCCGACGCGATCGTCAAGGCGCGTCCCGCCGGGGCCAAGGGAACCTATGTCCAGAAGGTCGCGCTCAGCTCGACCATGGGCCCGGGCGTCCGGGTCGATGCGGCGACACTGACCTGATCAGAATTCGTCGCTGGCTGCTCCCCGCAACAGGGGCGGTCCGCGGCGCATAGGGGGGCGAAAGCTCCCCGAACCTGTCCGAGACCGCTCGTGACCGGTTGGGTTTGTCCCTCGGGACGCTTCCTGACCAGACATAATGGATCGTTTCGATCCGCGCGCGGGAGACGGGGAAGCAAGGGATGACCGGTGAATGCCGGGCAGCCCTGGCGGTTCCGGCTACAGGATCGTCGCGCTGGCGGCGGTTCTCTCATGGACAGGCGAACGGGCACGGCCCGGCGTCTGGCGGCCACGCGTGCGTGGCGAGGCGTTCGGGACGGCCCTGAGGGCAACCCGATCCGGAGCGGTCCATACGCGCCGGGTCAAGAACGGAGACGGGACTTGGACCGTACGGAGAAGCGAGAGTTCGTCGCCTCCCTCGCGGCCGTGTTCGCGGACACGTCGATGGTGGTGGTCACGAAGCCCAATGGGCTGACGGTCGCCGAAGTCACGGACCTGCGGCGACGGATGCGGGCGGCGGGGGCGACTTATAAGGTCGCGAAGAACCGGCTGGCCGGCCTCGCCCTTGAGGGTACCCGATTCGATGGCATCGCGCCCATGCTGAAGGGTCCGACCGCGCTCGCGTGGTCGAAAGACCCCGTGGCCGTGGCCAAAGCCGCCATCGAGTTCGCCAGGATCAACGACAAGTTCACCGTGATCGGTGGCGCGCTCGGAACCCAGACGCTCGACGCGGCTGGGATCAAGGCGCTGTCCGAACTTCCGTCGCTGGACTCGCTGCGCGCCAAGCTGCTGGGGCTTCTTGCCGCCCCCGCAACGCGGATCGCGGGCGTGTTGCAGGCGCCGGGTGGCCAACTTGCGCGTGTTCTGGCGGCCTATGCCGACAAGCATGGGTCCCCCACGAGCGAAAGCGAAGCGGCGGCAGCCTGATTTTTGCGACGCGTTGCACGGAAGTGATCGCAGGCCCCTCACGGCGGGCTTGCATGGAACCAACCAGGGCTTAAGTTAAGGACACAAAGACATGACCGACCTATCGAAGCTGGTGGACGAACTGTCCAGCCTGACCGTTCTCGAGGCCGCCGAACTCTCGAAGCTCCTCGAGGAGAAGTGGGGCGTTTCCGCTGCCGCCCCCGTTGCCGTCGCTGCGGCGCCGGCCGCGGGCGGAGCGGCTCCGGCCGCTCCCGTTGAGGAGCAGACCGAGTTCACCGTCATCCTCGCCAAGGCGGGTGACAAGAAGATCAACGTCATCAAGGAGATTCGCACCATCACCGGTCTCGGCCTGAAAGAGGCGAAGGATCTGGTCGAGGGCGCGCCGAAGACGGTGAAGGAAGGCGTGAACAAGGAAGAGGCGGGCAAGATCAAGAAGATGCTGGAAGATCAGGGCGCCGCTGTCGAAATCAAGTAAGACGACATTTCCAGCTCCCTTTGGGGGTCAGGAATTGGGGTGAACCGGACGGAAACCACATCGGTTTCCGTCCGCGTAGCCGTTTTCGAGCCCCTTGATGGCCAGGGGCGCTGTCGTGGCCATGCCGGAACGAGAGTGACTACCACGTTTTCCGACCGAAGACATCGGACCATTGGGGCAGCGGCACACGCATGAACGCGATCAACAAGTCCTTCATCGCCCAAAAACGCATTCGCAAGAGCTTCGGGCGGATCCCCGAAATTACGCGCATGCCGAACCTGATCGACGTGCAGCGGTCGAGCTACGAAGGTTTCCTCCAGATGGAGGTGCCGCCTGACAGCCGCACGCAGACCGGGCTGCAGGAAGTGTTCAAATCCGTGTTCCCGATCGACGATTTCGCCGGTCGCGGCCGGCTCGAATTCGTCCATTACGAACTCGAAGAACCGAAATACGACGTCGAGGAATGCATCCAGCGCGGGCTGCCCTACGCCGCGCCGCTGAAGGTCATTCTGCGCCTGATCGTGTGGGACGTGGACGAGGACACGGGCGCGCGCTCCATTCGCGACATCAAGGAGCAGCCCGTTTACATGGGCGACATGCCCCTGATGACGGATAACGGCACGTTCATCATCAACGGCACCGAGCGCGTCATCGTCAGCCAGATGCACCGCAGCCCGGGCGTTTTCTTCGACCACGACAAGGGCAAGACGCATAGCAGCGGCAAGTATCTGTTCGCG
>Ga0116231_10010698_pt1 | contig 14562 bp, 7 predicted proteins | sample S1TSphgellanicum_2_FD_89695 | JGI IMG/M metagenome (GOLD analysis project Ga0116231, IMG submission 89695) | Host-associated microbial communities from peat moss isolated from Minnesota, USA - S1T2_Fd - Sphagnum magellanicum MG | ecosystem: Host-associated > Plants > Peat moss > Unclassified...
GAGGAGGGAGGAGAGGGGGGGGGTGGTGTGTTGGAGTGGGGGGGGGGGGGGGGGTGGGATGGGATGATGGCTGAGTAGGGTTTAGGGTTTTAGATGGCCTAAGTTACTCATGTCCACCCAAAACCTTTCATAAAAAAACAAAAATATGACAAAAATTATGTGTATGTAAGTAAGTCAAGATCTCATCATCATGTCAGACATCAACTCCAAAAATAGCTACTTAAAATTTAGAAGTTTTGTAGGGTTAACCCTACCTCCCCTCCTTTCCCTGGCAAAGAGCCAAAGTACGCCCAACTCCCAACCCAAATCTTTTTTGGGCATTTGTTTCACAAACGTCTATTTCTGCAGGCTCAGAACCAAATAATTCTGACGCCCAAAAAACAAAGTCAAAACACATTGCTCAAACTTATTTACTTAATTAATTTCCTACATTACGGAGTCCTGACACCCCAAAAAAAAAGAAAAAAGAAAAAAGAAAAACACACACACACACATTTCCTACATAACCCTAGAATTCTCAAGAAAAAGATAAAATTAGGAATGTATAAAAAAAGAAAACCCTTCATTTATCCATGTGGATGCATTGGATTGGTAAAATAAAGATGAAAATTGGGAAAAAAAGAGTATATATTTAGTTAGGAACATAGGAGAGCTATTTACTAGACTGACTTTTAAAACTTAAAAAAAAAGGAAAAACAGTTTTTGTGAAAGAAAATGTTAACTTCTAGGTGAGCTATTTATTAGGAATATATATATATATACCTCCAGTTTCCCCCAACCGGTTCTCAGTCTCACCCCCACTTTGTTTTTATAATTTTGTTTTATTGTGGGATTTTTTGGATTTTTTTTGCAGCTTCTTTAAGTTTTTCCAACAAAATAATCATACATATATATCTTTAATATTTGCACCATATCCTTGTAAGCATTTAAGTAAATTGGCACTTGAACGGATCTGGGGTTTTGAAATTTGAACTGGTGTTGGGCGGGTATCAACTTTGGAACATACCTGGTGGTACTGGTATTGAATCTCTCCAAAACAATTCATGGCAGCATGGATGGTACTACTGGTATTGGATTTTTTAAAAAAAACCTTCATACCAGGCTGGTCCTTGGTATCCGGGCCCAACTCTGGACCTTGGTATTAGGGTTCAAGGCTAATGTTGGGCTGGCTTTTGGCAGGTACAGAGTACATATCTGGTATTGAGACTACCTAATCTAACCCTGATATTAAAGTTATCCGTAAAGTCACCCTCTCTTTCACCCCTTATCCCCTCTTTCAGTGGTATCCGCAAAATTTTATTAAATCTCAGTATGAAATGCTGAAACTTAGCATTTGATGCACAGTGTTCGAGAATAATTATAGTAAAATAATTATAATTATAAGTAGGAGCATCGAAAACATACGTAGCAGCAGTGAAGGCTCTCAGGAAAAAGGAAAGAGGGGATGAAACTCAGTTTACCACCAAAATTGGTGGAAAAACTAGTTTGGGTCCAAAATTTTGTAAAATCTAGTTTTCAGTTATGCATTTGATGCCCTATTATGTCGAAACTGGCCGTTCTCGTTCCCTAATCGCCTGACTTCACAGATAATTTTATTAAATTGGTATTACTTCAAGTCCCTACCAAGCAGGTACCGGTACGAGGCAGGTATTGCCCCATGTCATACAAGCAGGCATGGTCCGTTCCTTGGTAACAGCACCAGTACCGGTCTACATACCATGGTTCCAACTTGGTACCCACGCAACACTAGTTTGAACTTTGAACCTATGATTAGTGTTTGGCCAAATGCAAAAAACTCCACCAGGCTAAGCGTTGGGATTTTCTATTTGTTATAATATTAGGGTTTACTAATATACGAAGGGTGTTGAATAGGCTTGTATGTAGGTGTGCAAAAACAACTCTTATGGCCAATGAAATTGCTGGATTTGGTGATTTGAATTTTATTTATTAGTTATCTTGAGTGAACCAATAGTTAAATATGTAATAGGGTTTGGTAAGGTTGTGAGGAATTTTAGAAGACCAATAAAAATGTTAGAAAGAGACTCATTTTTTTTTCAATGTTTAACGGAATAGGGTTGTGTGTTGATCTGAAGTTTCTCTTTCAGGCCAATGAGGTTGCTGGATTTAGTGATCTGAATTTATTTATTTTAGTTATCTTGAGTGAACTAACTAACAATTAAATATGTAATAGGGTTTGGTAGGCTTTTTCAATGTTCAGCAGAATAGGGTTGTGTGTAGGCTTGAAGATTTTATTTTTCAGGCCAATGGGATTATTGGATTTAATGCTCTGAATTGATTTATTTATCTATAATTATCTTGAGTGAACTAACAATAAAATGTGTAATAGGCTTTGATAGGCTTGTGAGAATTTTAGAAGACCAATTGAAATGTTAGAAAGGGGCCCACTTTTTTCAATGTAGGTAAGCAGAATAGGATAGGTAGGGTGTTCTGAGGAATGGCTATTAGTCCATGCCAAAAATAGTGACAGCCAATTTTAGGAATATATCGCAGCTTCCGGACAGTTTCCATATGAACCAAACAAATATATATTTTTTCAAAAAATGAATTCGTTTTTAAATTTCGAAATTATATAAATTTTTCCATCATCTACTATAATATTGTGATAAGAGAACTGAAATTTATTCAAAATGTAGCCTATGATAATTATGATGATTTTCAACATGTCAACTTCCTATTTTCACAAAATTTCATTTCACTATTTTGAGCATTAGTTAATGACAAAATTGACCTTAGGGATATAAGGTAATTTCCATGAAACCAATGAGAAGTCATGTCATGAAATGAAGGGTCCTCCCTTTTTAGTTCTTCTTCTTGTGGGTTGTGTGTAGGTCTGAAGTTTCTTTTTCAGGCCAATGGGGTTGTCGGATTTGGTGATCTGAATTTGTTTTTTTTTGGCTTATGATATAGGTGAACTAATAATCAATGTAATGAAAAACTGCTATTGACAGACAGGGTTCTAGCACAGTACGTGTGCACTTTGGGGGGGTGTTAGGGGTTTTTCCTTTATGACGGGGTTTTGCTGCGGAAGCGACGAAGGCGACGCGATGGTACCTGCGCACGCGGAAGCTCTTGCAACAGTTGCTGCGCGCGAGAGCAAAACGCACGTATTAACCAAAATGCGAGCGACTTCTGCGGACTTGGCAGCAAAAATGCTTTGTTGTCGACCACGGCCGTCGTTGATCTTCAGACAGTGAGAAACAAACCCCCGCCCACCCCCAAAACAAAACTAAAAACTAAACAAAACAAAACCCACTCGCGAGAATCTGTGTTTCTGGTACCGTGAAATTTCTGACTCGGAGACCTCAAATTTCGCTACTTTACGTGGGTAGTAGCAGTAGAGGACCTTCATCATGTCTTCATCATCATCATCTTCTTCTTCCATTTTGTTGATGCTGCTCTCTTGCTTCCATTTTCCAAGTTTCGTGTGTTGTCTCTCGATTTTGAGTTTTGGGTTGTGGATTTCAACGGTCTTGCTTGTTTGTTTTGTTTTGTTTTTTTTTTTGGAGGGGGTTTGTTTTTCTTTCTAATAAAAATTTGAGTTGGAGTTCTTTGTAAGGTTGTGAGTATTTGGATTTTTGTTTGTGGCGTGTCGGAGATTGTTGCTTGGAAGTTGCTTCTCTTTCTCTAAGCTTTTGTGAAGCTTTTTGGGGGGAGCGTAAGGATTTAGGACTGTTAGAATGTGGGCAGCTTGCTTGCCTTTTGTGCTTGTGTGTGTGTGTGTGTGGGGGGTGAGCAGTTTTGAGCTGTAGATAAGAGCGTTTTGAGCTGATGGAGGAGGAGAGGTGGAAATGTGCAGATGAAGAAGAAGAGCGCTGCTGTGGACGAGTCGAAAAGCGTTGAGAGAAGGTTTCGGAGGGTGTGAGGAGAAGTTAAGGAAGGAGGAGGAGGAGGAGGAGGAGTCGAGAGTGTTGGAGAAATGCCGCTGGTTAGATATGAACTTCGGAATGAGCTCGGACTTGCCAATCCACAGCTGTACCGGACGGCAGGCAAAGACGACTCCCAAGCATTGTTGGCGGGCGTGGCTATGGCGGGCCTCGTCGGAATTATTCGCCAGCTCGGGGACCTTGCTGAGTACGTCGTCCACTACTCACTCGAGCATTTTAAAAAAAAAATTTCCCGATTTCCAGTTTGCCATCTTTCGAGCTATGTTGTTGTAAGCTTGACATGGGTGTAACAGATCTCACGAGCTCAACGCACCAGCTATGAATTCACCCTTGAAAGTTTGTGATGCAACTGTCTCTTGAGTTCCAAGAATCTCCTAAAAATTCCAATCCAACTTCTTTCTTCACCTTTGAAATGCCTGATGGGGGGAAAAAAGCAGATTTGCAGCTGACATTTTCAATGACTTGCATACGGAAGCAATGACAATTATGGGGTGCTACCATGACTTGAAAGCAAGGGTGACAAAACTAGAGCTGGTGCTTCCTGCAGTGGAGAAATCTTTGCTAGCAGAAGCCAGTCATCTCCGTTTCATTTATTCACCAGGTATGTATGTATGTATGTATGATGAACAACACCAACTCGGTCCTGTTTTCTTCCTCCTCAACAACATCCCAATTCATGGCAATCAAAGCAGATAGACACCTGCACTGTGCATGTATGTGTTGTGTGCTTGGACTCTACTTGACATGGGCTGCATGCACACTCCAGTCCTTGATGGCATTCTAGGACTACTGCTTGCAAGGTCTTTCATATGTCAGACTGGGTTGATTCAACAGTCTCCATTTGTATCTGCTGCTGGGATGTGGTGATAGGGGCAGAGTGGCATGCAAGCTTGCCAAGTGATGAGAACCACTTTATGAAACGTGATTTGCCACGCTTCCTTCACAACTTGTATGACGATTGTCGAGGTCCTCCCCGCCTCTTCCTCCTTGACAAGTATGGACCACTCAACCCTTTTGATAAATCTTCATCATTTAAAGCTTTCATGCTTTTTTTTCTCAAGAGATCAGACTCATACATTGACTGAACTTCCAGCTGCTGTGATGACCTACCTCCATCCACCCTCTTGGCCCTTCTGTCTAGACAAAGAGAATTGGGACAAACTCATGATTTTTTGACATATTTTGAACATATAGATCATTGTACACTTGTGAGTGTCAAAGATGCACACTCATGTCCAAGCAGTTGGCAAAACACAAAACTCAATGCCAAATTGTCGCAATGAGGCCTTTGCAAAAAGTTGAGAAATTATGTGATCTCAGCATGTTATACCTAACAAATAGACTTAGGTGCTTCATGAAACCCACACTTCCAGCTTTCACTGGAGACTTACGCCTCTTGGTCATTTAAGGTTTAACATATAGCTGGCTAGATCCAGGTTTGATGGGGCAGGAGCAGGGGCATGTGTAAAGAGGTACACTGATCCCTCAATCTTTATGAAGATATGGGCTGACTCAGAGCTGAAGAAAGCAGAGCAAGAACAGCAAAAAGCCCGGAGGGAGAGGGTAATTGTTGCACTACCCTCCATTTTCCTTTTCATGACATCTTTTCCATGATTTAGTTCTTTAGAATCTTTTTCTGAATTTGGATTGCAATGAAAATGACAAAAGGGACATGATGCTTTGTGATCTCTTGGTTTCATCACCTCCTGGGGAAAAAAGGAGAAAAAAGGAGTGTGGTTAAAGGATTGGTTTCCAAAAGTTTGCAAGCAAAAATGTATCTAACTGTTGCAAGACCAAATGATGTCTTTGGAAACTTGTTGTTCCTTTTGTTTCTGAATGGTTTTGTGGTCGCTTCCAGAAGGAGGCCAAGTTGCATAAGAAGAGATTGGCAATAGCAGGCTTCCATCCCAAACCCAGGTCTCTATTCTTGCTGCTTTGTTGTATTTAACAAAATGTTAGATTGAAACTGGAATAGCCCATTTGGGCTCAAGGTTTAGTTGTAGTCATTTTATGCATCCATCACATGCCTTGCAAGTAGTGGGTCTATCAGACAGTGGGCCTTACCTTCAAAGTTTGATCTGCAGAGAGCGTTTTTCAGTCATTCATCTTGGAAATCTGGAAGGCTTCTCAGGAAGCTTTATTCCAAGTATGAAGGCAAAAACTCCTTTGAGACAAGGGTTGGACCAGATACTTGAAATTCAGGAGAATGGTGACCAGACACCCCTCCAACTCATAACTGATTCAGGATCCACTGAAGAAGCTCAAACTCCTTCATTAGCACCTCTTGGAATTGACAATATTGACACAGAAGCTGAGAATATGGAAGATAATATTGCAAAGATCAACATGATGCTTGAGGAAGATGGTGAACAGATGCCCCTGCTGCAATTGGCAACTGGTTCAAGGTCTTCAGAAGAAGCTCAAACTCGTCTTGCAATCAATTGCATGAACCCAAAAGTTGAGAATCTGGAAGATAATTTTACAAGGTTGAATATGTCTCAGGAGGAGGGTGACCAGCTGATGCTCCTGCAACCCATGACTGGTTCAAGATCTGTAGAAGGAGCTCTAGCTCAACCATCAGCAGTTCTTGCAATCAATAGCACATTGGACATGGAAGCTGAGATTTGGGAAGATCATTTTGAGAGGCCAAATCAAGTCAAGGTGGGTGACACAAAGTTGCAACAAGAAGAGGGTGCCAGTGACAGTGACTACTTTGTTGATGCACTGACCACTTTGGAGTCTGAGAGTGAATCAGACACAGAGTCACGGACTTGGCCAGAGCCTGATACCCATCTTCCCAAAATAGTAGTATCTGAGGAGGCATCCCTTCTTAATCACTCAGTGCTGAAGGCACATGTGGAGTCTCAGAGGCAATTGCTTCCAAGGGGCATTGACCTTCTAGAAGAGCCAGCAGGATTATCTCACATGGTCATGTTTAAGCCCTATAATGTCCTGGATGTTGACTCGCCCTTGGACCTTGAATATGAGGATCGTTGTCCGTGGATGGAGTCTATAAAGCCTCCCATGCCTCTTAGAGATTTTGGAGTGGTGGAGACTGATCATCATGCTCAGTTTTTGCCTCCTGAGGTGGTGATTGAGGATGTGGACCGAGGTACCCATCAATTATCAGAGCTTGAGACCAAATCCCAACCTGAAACTGGCCTGTCCAGTGAACAGAATGAGATGGGTATGGTGGCACTTGTGAACCTCCAGGCTCAGAAAGAGCATGATGAGTTTCAAAGACAAAGGCCTCATAAGGAGCCAGCCAGCCCACAACTGAGTGCTGCACCTCATGATGACTTTGTGATCAAATCACCTTCTCTCAAACAATGTGATGAGCATCCTTCTTCAATTATGGAAGCGAATAAGCCTCCCTTGGGTACAAAACATCTGGATATAGAGGGAGAACAGGCTTGTTCCTTAGTGGCTAGTGAGATTGTTGGTGATAAGAGAGAATTGGATAACTGTAGTAGAACTACTATTGTGTTGAACTTTGAAACACAAGCTTGGCCAACTCAGGCTCATGAAAGCAGTGAGTCAGATCAGTCTTTCAGTGACCTTCAAACACTCCCACATTGCAGTATTCGACCTCAAGAAGAAGAATCCATGTCTGAATTGTCCTCTCTGCAACACAAGCAACCTCCAAGTGCTGTAGTGGAATTGACTGAACTTCCCGTATCTCTGGAAACCCTTGGAGCAGATGAAGGTAATGGCCCTGGCAAAATTGCTAAGGAGTTCATCTACAATGAAGAAGGTGCTGGTGGACTTGGGGGTTTGGTGTCTGAATCACAAGCTCAGCCTGGCCTAGATGAAGTGACAGTACTGGGTCAGGGGTCACAGCTTTTGAATCAATCAGCAGTGGAAAAGCATGTGGAGTCTAGAAGACAGAGGCGACGATGGGACATTAACCGAGTTCATGAGCAAGCTCAAGTCCCTCAATTGGCTGTTGAACCTGAAGATGATGTAGTGATTGAGTCACCTGAGCAGATCACTTCTGCAGTGGATTCAATTGAGCCTCAACTGTTTTTTCAATCCCGAGGAACAATGAGAGGAAATGGTCATGCTCAACTGACCAGCAACACAATGGGTGACAAGATGCAATCTGAGTTAAAATTGCAGGGTTGGCCACACCCCAATGATGTCCTTGAAGCCCGAGTGCCAGCTGAGTCTCCCAGTCAGAGCAGCCATACAGCTACAAAAAAACCTGCAAAGTCTCGAAGACAGAGGCCTTCAAAGAGTATGGACTTGGAGAAAGCAGTCTGTCAGACAAAGCTGAAACATGAGGACCTGAGAAATAAATCTTCTGTTAGGCGGCAGCCACATTCTGTGGTGATGTTGACAAAGCCTCCAACCTTTCTGGAATATCTTGGAACAAGGAGAGAGAATGGTGATATGTCAATGGAATGTGACAGTCTTTCTGCTCATGGGCAAAAGTTGGATGACCAAGGATCTCAGGAGTCGCCAGGCTTTAGATCTCAAGGTCTTGACTTTACAGAGTCAGATGAAGCATCTCCTTTGACCCATTCGGATATGAAAAAGCACGCAGAGTCTCGGAGACAAAGGCCTCGCTGGGATATTAACAAAGTCAAGAAGCAACTGGTATTGACTGAGATATTAAGACCTGAGAGTGATTTGGTGACTGCATCATCTGCACTAGACACTGAGGAACCTGATTCACTGCTTGAACTTTCTGAGCCTCCGATGATGTCCTCTTCCAAAGGGATCAAGTTGCCACATTCTCCAGTAATCAATGGTCATGCTCAGGTGATTTCCAATGAGCAGAGAGTGGATGATCCAGAAGCAGACCGCGATTCTCCAGAACTTTCTGAGCCTCCCATGGCTCCTGAAGAGGTTGGGCTAGCAAACTCTCCAGAAGTCAATGGTCATCATGCTCATGTGGTGACTGGGCACATAGTGGAAGATCAAGCACGAACAGACCATGATTCTGTGGAAGTTTCTGAGCCTCCTGTTATGCCTTCTGAAGAGGGCAAGATCAAAAAACGTTGGACCATACTAAATGGTCATGCTCAAGTCATTTCTAGTGAGCAGATAGTGGATGGCCAAGGATTGGACTGTGATTCTCCAGATGTAAAAGAGTTGATACTTCGTAGTGATCAGAATGCAGTCAGCTTGTACAAAGGTGAAGACACACTTCCACATGAGAATCATCATGGGATTGAGCAGGAACCCAGGACTACAACCTCTCTGCCATCTTTGAGTTCAAGTCCCTACACACTGCTTTCATCACCAACTTCAGATGAGAATCGAGACGAATTTGATTGCACATCATCAGCTAGCTCACCCCAGTGGTCAACCCCTTCCAATGCTCTACATTCACCTCCTGACTCTCCGGCCAGATCCTCACGTGGATTGTTCTTAAGTTCTCCAGTGCATTGCAACAACTCCAAATTCTGCACTGAGTCAGGTATTATTGTACAAGGTCCACCAGCACATGTCCCAGTTCCTTCTTCCTGTCCCATGACCTCCACATGCCTGCCTATCCAGCAGGATTCCATAGATGACAGGCCAAGTCACTCCTGGAACCTCTGGAGTTGTCAAACCCTAAAGCTGCCTCCTCGAGCAATACCTCTGGTGACTCAGCAGTTGCAGCAGTCAAGCCCTCGAGTGTCTTCCTTACCTGATTCCAATCAGATGTCAGATGCTGAAATAGATGAAGCCCTCATGGATGCCATTTCTGGAAATTGCATGGTAAGCGTTATTACACTGTTGTGGTTTTCTTCATGCTTATTAGGCCTTCTTCCATCATGGGTGCATTTCTTTCTTGAAGAAGATTAACTGTGTACAATTTAGTGGTGAACCAGAAAATGATTATCCCGGACCTTTGGTCTCCAATATGGAAACTCCTGAGTCTGATGTAATTTGTGCTCGTTTCTTGGAATCTTGCTGAAGGGAACGGTGGCTGCAATGGACCTATCAAACATCCTGGGCAATCAGAATATATCTATGGAACTGAACAGAAAACAGGTATGTTCGCTTGTGACTTTTTCCAAAGGAAGGTGCATCTTTTGGAACGTAGCTTAACCGACAACCACTTTCAATGTGTGTGGGTCATGGGTTATATGCTTGTGTCATTCCAGCAAGTTTGTTGGTGCCTTAAAATTGAAGTCTTTGATCTTGTATCAGTATCAAAGACGGCAGCGACACTCTGGGCTGCAGAAAAGGCAGGGATCATGTCCTGTCACCTGCAACAATTTCACCGTAGCTGCAATCATGGAGAAAGCAAATGCAATCCGACAGGTATAAAGCAGCTACACCTAGCTACCACTTGAGTCCTTTGAAACTGCTGACCTCTCTTTGGCTCCAAACCTGTTTGGTTCAGGGAATTCATTTCTAGACTTGGAAGGGATTCAATGTTTTTTTGGCCTGTTTATTGCAGGAGATCATGAATAGTGATGAAGATGAAGAGGAGAACGAGGACTTGAAGCGAAAACACATGTGATCCTTATAATCTGATTTATTATCCAACTCTTGACTTCACAAATCTTTTACTTCAAAGATGGGCTCACTTCTGTTACATCAACCCCTTCCATTTTTGGCCAGTGCAGAGTTCCGTTTTGTGAGGTTTTTACTCATGGTGCCACCTCCAAACAAAACAAGCATATATAACCAATGTGTTGATAGGACTTGTAAAGGTTTTCGATGAGTTAATGCATCTGTTTACTTCCACTAGTTAAGTTAGTATTCCGGCCCGGCCTTAGTCTAGAAAACTGTTATACACACAAGGCATCCAACATTGCTCAAGTAGTGGGACAATTCTTGACTGGATCTCTGTCTTGATTGTACTCCATGTACAAAGATTTTCACACTGGTAGCAGTTCATACCAAAAAAAAAAAAGAGAAATTTTGCAACTTCTGCACTTTGTCTCATGAGTTTAGTTGAGAGAGCACACAATCTCAGCTTCACTTTGGGTATTGGTGCTGAAGATCCATCCGGATGTAGTGAACTGGTGGGCTTCTGTCATTTCTAGAAATGTGAAAGAGAACTTGTGACACGGAATTTTTACATGATTGTGTGCTCTAAGCTTCGAGCACAACTATACTCTTTCACATCAACCATCAGATCTGATGAAGTCAAGGGCGAGCAATGGCAGCTAGCTAGTCATTGCCAGTCATGACAAGGTGATGGTCTAGTTCATGGCCAGAGTGAACCAACCCCCATGACTGCACCTCTGTCCATGGGATGGGCTGTGTTTTTCATCTGCCTCTTCATCCAATGGTAACCAACATTCTACCAGTCAATTTTTTTGCCTGCTGACCTTTGACCTTTTATTTGGGGCCAATTTTTTCCTAACCCTGACCTCCATACTACCCTACCACTTTGTTACCCTACTAGCTTGCCTATTCTACTGACCTACCCCTTAGCCCTAACTACCAACTAACAATCAATCCTTTACCCTTTCTATCTTTTCTTGGCAAAACTTATAATTTTTCATGGTTAAACTTATATCTATTCTTGGTTAACTTTTTTTCTCGTGGCAAAACCTATATCTTTTCTTGGCTAAAGTTTTATTTCTTGGCAAAACCTATATTTTTTCTTGATTAAACTTTTTTCTTTTGACAAAACCTATATTTCTTCTTGGGTTAACCTTTTTTCTCTTGGCAAAACCTATATCTATTCTTGTTTAAATTTTTAACTCTTAGCAAAACCTATATCTCTTTTTGGTTGAAGTTTTCTCTCTTGGCAAAACCTATATATTTTTTGGGCTAAAGTTTTGTCTCTTGGCAAAACCTATAACTCTTTTTGGCTAAACTTTTCTCTCTTGGCAAAACCTATAACTTTACTTGGTTAAACTTCTAACTGTTGACAAAAGCTATATTTCTTTTTGGCTAAACCTTGACCTTTCAACAAAAAATAATAATTTGTTGGCTAAATTCCTACCTCTCGACAATTCTTTTATATATATTTTTAGCTAAACCCATACCTTTTGACAAAACCTTTATCTATTTTTAGTTAAACCCCTACCTCTCAACACAATCTCTTTACATATTAGGCAAGTTTTTACCTATCAACAAAACCTTTCTATATTTTGGCTAAGCCTATATTATTAACAAAACCTTTTTATGTCCTAACTAAACTTCTACTTCTCTAGAAGGAGAATAAATAATAATGGAATCCACAAGGTGTAAAACTAATTTCAATATATATATTTTATAAAAATAATCAAGGACAAAAAATAATGTTGATTTTAATTTGAACAAATAAATAACAAAGTAAGGAAAAAAAAAATCTCGTATTTTCAACAATTATTTAATTCAATCATTTAGATCATATGAAATTTATTGTAAAATATATGGTTTTTAAAGGGGGGTTAAATTTACATATAAAGGTTGAGGGTTTAGGTTTTGGGCATTACAATATTCATTTCAACCTTATGTTAACAACATGTTTGTAATGGTTTGGAGTTCCCAAAACCAACACCTATTATATGGGCAATATGTAGGTATTGCCTATTATGGCAATTATTAATAATAGTTGAAGATTTAATCCCAACATGTAATACCCACATATGAAAATAATGTCATTTGTGATTGGAACGAAAGTTTTTTTTCTTGAAATCTTTTTTTTTCTAAATTATTTTTCAAATTTCTTGTACTTTTATTTCTCATTCTAAAATTTCATTATCTTTTTCTTATTCTAAATTATTTATCTTATTTTTAAAATTCATGATTATTTTTTCTTTCTTCTAATATTAAAAAAATTCAAAATTATCTTTACCATTTTTTATTTATAATTAAATTTTCATATTTAATGCCCAACATTTGGGTATTATGTGAAACATGATAAAATCCAACTAACATTTTATGTTTCAAATGTGATTATTACACTATTTATTTTTTCTTCTTTTATGTATTTCTTGTCACAATGTTAAAAAAAGGAAAGATTAAGGTATTGCATACAATGGACCAATCATGTTGTGATGGAGTTTGAATGACAATGATTTAAATTTTGTAATACCTTCATGACACTACTAAGGCCCCATTGGAACCAAAATGCAAAAAAACCAAGACTTTGCAATTCCCATATAATTTTGCTACCAATTATATTTTGTTTATGTAAATGTTTCAATATGCAGGTATTGCAAAAACTTGCCCCTCCATCACTAAGGTAATCTAAAAAATTACAATACTCGCATCATCAATATCTAATACAAATGTTAATAATTAAAGTATGAGTAAATGCAATTCCTATACATTCAATTGTGATTATTCATTACATACACCAACAAAACAATACTCTCATCATATTTTTAACATGTTCATATTACATTACTTTCATCCAAAAACACATTTCCTCGTTGTGAAAATAAATTCATTAGTAATACATGAATTTAAAACTTTCATTGTAACCCCATGTTACATAACCTACATCCACTAAAGGAAGTTTTCACTATGAAGACAACAAAAAAGACAATACTCACATCAAAACGGCAAATCCCCTGCTAGAAGGGTTATGGGATGGACAATACTTTCATATATCACAACACAGTCATTGTGTCCCATGTAATGTGTGAAATTTTATGCAATATTAAAAAGTTTGCCCACTAACATATAAATATTGTACATTAATTGTTTGAACTAATATGGTATGTTAAGAATTGGAGGGTTAACTTTCAAGCCATACATGTTCATTGTTTAAAGTTGAAACCACTAACACATATTATGGTAATATGTGTCATCTTTTAGGAAATGGAAATTAATATGGGGGAAAAATACAAGGGGAACTATATTATTTTTTTCTATTCATAAACCTATTTCCTATGAATATTTGCATGTTCTACCTAGTCTCATGTTAGTCCTTCATCCAGTGCATTAAATTGTCTAAACCATCATTAATGCGATGAAACACAATGCTTGGATGCATGATCCCATTCAATTTGGAGAGGCAAATACTTTGGATAATTGATACAACCACACACAATAATGATGTGACATGGTCAATGAATTGAATCCCACTTTCTTTTACTTCATTGATGATTTTTGGCACAACATCACCCATTTGGGTAAAAGTTCTTTCCATGGGGACATTGAAGGTTGGTTGTGATTTTTTTTTTTTTCAACATTGGGAAAGGTATCGCCCAATGTCAAGAACTCACCCATGTTGATGACCCATGGTTTTTCAATGTCATCTTCATTGGGCTCCTCATCATTGAACTCATTGTTATAAAGATGTAAATATGTAAGGTCTATAAACATGACAGCAAAACCTTCATGATTGGATCCATAACATGTCTCACAATATTGAATACACTAGTAGAAAATGGCCATTTTACAACTGGTCCATGCGACTAAGTTTTAGTTGCAAGTGACATTTGCAACTAAAATCTTAATAGTCGCGTTGGACAAGTCGCATAGGACACTAGTCGTAAACGACAACGAATTTTGGATGAAGGAAAAAGTCAACAAAATACGTCTTCATCCTTTGACTTGTCATATACGTATTGTCGTTTACAACTAAGATGCGACTTTTTTGGTGAACAATGGGAACAATTTATGTGTTGCCACGTGTCCCAAATTTTAATAATTAATTAATTTTTATTCTTTTGAAATAATCCAAGATGTTTAATTTTTATGTTTAGATGGTTTAAATTGTGACACGTGGAATATTAATTGAATTTGTCCAAATTCAATTTAAATC